>MDTB01173485.1_pt1 | contig 41070 bp, 54 predicted proteins | sample 811161 | NCBI WGS metagenome assembly MDTB01 (sample SAMN05326650, study PRJNA326480) | marine metagenome | isolation source: seawater | place: Mediterranean Sea | collected 2009 | reverse complement strand
GTATAAACTAATAAATTCACATAAACCTATACTTGAAATTGAGGGGAATATTTTAGAGGTAACTACTCCCCATGAAATGAAAGGTCATGATCACTTCATAATAAAACACATTATAATGGATAACAAATTAAATATAATTTCAGAAAAAATATTTGACCCTTCCAGTGAAATTCCCGTTTCAAAACATAATATATCTGGCTATACTGATAGATTATTTATTATTAGCATATGCAATAAACATGATATGTGGTTAAATATTTTTAATTTTTGATATGCTAATATGAAAAATATTTTTTTTTATTTAATATATTTTATATCTGTATTATATATGTTTAATAGCAGCTCTTCAGCTAAAGATATTAAAAAAAATATTATTTTATCTTCTTACTTAAAAAGCATAAATCTTGTAGGGGCAACAGGTCAAATAATAATTAAAAAAGATAAATTTTTTTTTGAAATTAATGCTAGAGCTTTAGGAATATTTTCAATAATTTCTAATTGGAAACAAACAATTATTAGTGAGGCACTATTTTCTAATGAGACATTAAAAAGCATTTTATATAAGTCTCAAGATGCAAGAGGTAAAAAGAAAGGTCATATGCATGTTAGTTATAAAGATAGTATTCCAAACATAATATCAGCACAACCTAATCCAAAGGATGATAGTAGAAGAGAAAAATTTAATAAAAATATATTAAAAAACACTGTTGATCCAGTAGTTGGTATTTTTAACTTAGGTTTAAATGGTAAATGTGATACTAACGCAATTATATATGATGGCAAAAGAAAATATGCTTTAAAGTCTAAGTTTTTGAAAAAAGAAAAAATTAAAAGGAATAATTTTTTTAAAAATGATTTTGATGCTATAAAGTGCGTATTTGATATAGTAAAATTAGCAGGTTATACTAAAAAGGAAAATAAAAAATACCCTGAAAATGGTTACATTTGGGTTAAAAAAATGGATAATAACTTATTTTTTCCAGTGAAATTTGAAGTAAATTCTAACTGGGGAAATTTTATATGTTTAATAAAAGAAAAGGAAGTTAATGATGAAAGCAATAATATGTAATGAATGGTGTAAGCCAGAAGATTTAAAAGTTTCTGAAATAGATGAACCCCAACTAGATGAAGACTGTGTTAGGATAGAGGTGCATGCAGCTGGAGTTAATTTCCCTGATGTATTAATTATACAAGGAAAGTATCAATATAAACCTCCCTTTCCATTTTCACCAGGCTCAGAAGTGGCTGGAGTCATATCAGAAATTGGTGGCAATGTAAAAGATTTTAAAATAGGAGATAGAGTTATGGCTGTTACCGGCCATGGAGCATTTGCAGAAGAAATATGTGTCTCAAGAAATAAAATTACTAGAATACCAAATGAAATGGACTACACAACAGCTGCTAGTATGAGCTTGACTTATGGTACCTCAGCATATGCCTTATTTCAAAGAGCTAATATAAAAGCTAATGATATTGTATTAATTCATGGTGCAACAGGTGGCGTAGGAATTACAGCTTTAGAAATTTCTAAAGCTATGGGTGCAACAGTTATTGCAACGGCTAGTACTGAAGAAAAATTGGAAGTAGCTAAAGAATATGGAGCAGATTATTGTATAAATTATTCTAATGGAGCTTTTAAAGAAAGAGTGAAAGAAATTACTAATGGAAAAGGAGCTGATATTATTTATGACCCAGTAGGAGGTGATGTATTTACCCAATCTTTAAGGTGTATTGCCTGGAATGGAAGAATTTTAATAATAGGTTTTGCTTCAGGTACTATTGCATCCGCACCAACAAACCTTGCTCTTTTAAAAAACTGTTCTATTGTGGGAGTTTTCTGGGGAGCTTGGAGAGAAAGAGATTTTAATGGACACAATATCAATATGAAAAAGATTTTACAATGGTGGAAAGAAGAAAAAATAAAACCAAAAGTATCTAAGATCTTTAGTTTAGAAAACACTAAAGACGCTCTTAATGCATTAATCAAAAGAGAGGTTATAGGTAAAGCTGTTATTAATATAAGAGAGTAAATTAATTACCTATTTCTTGTCTTATACCTTCATCAAATAACATTTGATTATTATTTTTAATAATAAGTTTTAATTCATTATAATTATTTTTTTTTGACGCTGAGTTTAAAGCTTTAAAAACTTTAAGGCTTTTTTCTTCATTAAAATGATCATTAGATATTAAAACCATCTCTGAAAAAGAGTATATAATTTTTGTATTAGAATTAATAAATTTTTTATATTCAGACTGTTCATTAGACAGCTCATTAAATAATTCGTGAGACAAAACTGCTAGAGGTATTTGATTAGTTTTAAGCATATCTATTATTCTATGAGAGTGAGGTGCTCTTGCCACTCTAGCTTTAGCCTCTGGTAAAATTATTTTAAATACACTTTCTAATTTTTTAGTAAACTCATATGCACCAATATCTTTTTTTGAGCACATTATTAGCATGTGCATCTGTCTATAAACTTGGTGTTGTCCCCAAGGGGCATGACCAAGTAATAAAGGCACTACAAAAATAATAAAAGCAAATTTTTTAATATTTAAAAGCATTACATCAAGTCAGAGTTAAATTAATAACTCTGACTTCATTTATTATATTTAGTTTCTATATTTATCAAAAACGTCTAGGTTAAGAACAGCAGTTATAACGTAATTAGGTACGTCAACAACTTGTCCTACTCTCAGGTCTACTGCAACTGAACATAAAGTATAAGCTTGTTCTCTAGTAAGACCATGTTCATCTACTATATAATCTATCATCTGTAATAGAGCATGCCTAGCAGCCATAGTCAAATTTTCAGATAAGTTCTCTAAGTTTTCAATTTTAGTGCTTTCTAAATATTTAAAATATGGTTGAGAGACTAAGTTTCCAGAAGAATCTCGGTCTTTTAGTGGAATTCCTACGGTTTGATAAAATCTAGTCGGTTCCATATCTCTTATTTCATCATTACCAGTAGTTGTTGGCATTTGCATCTTTTTACCCTTGCGTTTAAGAATTTTCGTTCTTACTTTAACAATAGCTCCCATTTCAATAGCCGTTCCTGAAACTTCTCCATCTCCTTGAGCATAATGAACATCACCAGCAAACAGTCCACATCCATCTATAAAGCATGGGAATGTAATTTTTGTACCTACTTGCATTTGTTGTACATCCATATTTCCACCGTTTTCTCTAGGTGGGATAGTTCTTAAACAGTCATTTTTAGCTGAACCACTTTCACCACATAAATCAGCTGGTAATGCGCCTCCTGCATCAGGTCCTAGCACAACACCTCCTGCTCCAGCTAAATCTGCTTCTCTTTTTTTCCACATATCTACTTCTTTTTTTCCAGGTAAAACTCCAATGGATCCAGGAAAAGCTTCATATGGAACTGTTACACCAGGCATATCGTCTGAAACTGCACCAATTCTTGTTAATCTCCAATTTATTATGTGAGGATTAGGAAATAAATCTCTAAGAAATCCAAACCCAGGAACAATTACAGTATATCCATATTCATCAGGTACAATATCTAATAATTCAACTTCTAAGGCATCTCCTCTTTTTGCACCCTTAATGTAAACTGGACCAGTCATAGGATGTACCTCGCCTAAATTAAAAGTTGGCACATCATCTGCTACTGAATCAAGGCTATAATTACTATCCAAGGCGTCTCTTGTGTGTAGAACAATAATATCACCTGGCTTAGCAGTAGCCGCAGGCTTAATATCTGGATGATACCTATTAAAACAATTACTATCATCTTTACAGTGATCACCAGTTTTAGTAATTTCTATTATGTTTTTCCATTTTGAGTCTGTAGTATCAGCTTGAACACTTAAAACAAAAATGAAAGAAAAACACATAATTAATAATTTAATCATAATCTCTCCTATCATATAACTTATTTTTTTCTTATAATATGCTAATATAACATATATCAATAATATAAGGAGAAAAAAGTGAACAAGAAATTTAATGTTTTAATGGTATTAATTATTTATTTAAATATTAATTTTTTAAGCTCTAAAGATGAAATTAAAATTGGCATATCTACTTTTTTATCAGGAGGTGCTGCTTCAAGTTTTGGTATACCACTAAAACAAGGTCTTGAATTTATGTTTAATGCAATAAATGAAGGCAATGTTCCTGCTCCTTATGATAGTCCTGGCATTGGTGGTAAAAAAGTAAATTATTTCTTTATAGATGAGGCTGGTGGAGCAACTAAACAAGTTTCTGAATTTAGAAATATGGTACAAAGACAAAAAGTTGATATAGTGATGGGATATATTTCTTCAGGGGACTGTTTAGCAATTCCTTCAGTGGCTGATGAGTTGAAACAACTTACTATTCTTATTGATTGTGGTACACCAAGAGTTTTTGAAGAAACTAATTATAAATATGTATTTAGAACTGGTCCTCATGCTGCAATGGATAATATAGCTGGTGCACTTTATTTAAAAAGAAAAGGTATAATCCCAAAAAAAATGGCTGCTATAAATCAGAATTATGCTTGGGGACAAGACTCATGGGCAGACTTTAAAGGTTCTATAGACATATTTTTTCCAGGAACTAAAATTGTTTCTGAGCAATTTCCAAAATTTTTATCTGGTCAATATGGTAGTGAAATTTCTGCCATGATGGTGGCTAAACCAGATTTAATACACTCTTCAATGTGGGGAGGTGATTTAGAATCATTTATTATACAAGCTGCAACAAGAGGTTTGTTTAGAAACTCTAAAGTTTTTTTAAGTGCAGGTGATCATGTTTTACCATCTTTAGGAAGAAATATGCCTGAAGGTGTAATAGTTGGTGCAAGAGGTCCTCATGGGGATTTAGCTCCTGATACACAATTAGCTAACTGGTTTAAAGAGAGTTTAAAGAAAGAACTTGGCATAAAAATGACTACACAACCTATGCATAAAGGGGCTATGGCAGCATTATTTTTAAAAAAAGCATATGATCAAGCAGTGAAAGAAAATTCGGTTTTTCCTTCTACAGAAGAAGTTATTAAATTTATGGAAGGCCTTGAGTGGGATACGCCAAGTGGGCCTGCGTTTATGGCATTAGGTAATGGGCATCAAGCAATTCAAGATATGGCATTAGGAGTTACAGCTTGGGATAAGAAAGAAAAGAGAGCTAAATTAATAGATATTGAGTATTTTGAGGCAGAGTGTGTAAACCCTCCTGCAGGAGTTAAGGCTTTAGAATGGATTAAAAGTGGGTTTGAAGGTTCTAATTGCTAGACAACAATTAAGTGTTGTTTGAATTTCCATTTTTAGTTGATACTAATTTATCTTTACCATTTTTTTTAGTTATTTGCTTAGTTTGTTTATTTATTCCTAATTCGCCTTGAACTCTTCCACCTGAGTCAACAACTATAATCTCATATTTGGCACGTCCTTGGAGCAAGCCTCCCTTTCTAACATGTAAATTTCTAATACTAAATTTCCCTTTAATTGAACCATTAATAATTAAAATTTCTGCACTTATTTCTCCGTCAAAGTCACCTTTAGGACCAATTACTACTTCGTGAGCTTTAATAACACCTTTCATATTTCCATCTACATGGATATTTCCTTCAGTATTTATTTCGCCCACAAAATCGATACCTTCTCCCATTATTGATAGGCTATTGTTGCCCTTTTTATCTGTAAAAAAATTAGAGCTCTTTAAAAACATTTTTTCCAATCCTTAAAAATGGCCATGGGTTTCTCGCTTTATTATTTATTTTAATTTCATAATGTAAATGTTTACCTGTAGATCTTCCAGTATTACCTATCTTACCTATAATATTTCCTAAATCAACAACTTCTCCTTCTTTAACAAGAATTTTTGACAAATGCGCATATCTAGTTTGAATACCATTATCATGATCAATAAATACAGACTTTCCATATGATCCATAATTTCCAACGAATACAACCTTACCAGCAGCTGTAGATAATATATTAGACCCCCAAGCTGCTCCTAAATCTATACCTTTATGGAAAGCTCGTCTTTTTGTATAAGGATCTTTTCTATATCCATAACTACTTGTAATGTAATACTTATTTATTGGAGCAGCTAAAGGTACAGATAAAAATATTTCTCTTAGAAGCTCAAACTTTGCTCCTCTATCATATATAGCGTATGCGATTTCACTATCTTTATCTTCAACTTCTAATGGACCACCTATTTCTCCTTCAATTTTAATTTTTTTTAACTTACTTAAGTCATATGACCTAGTTTTTACAAAAATATTCTCAAGGAAATTTATTTTTTTTTCTAAAATTTTTAAAGTATTATTTTTTACATTCTTATTGAGTTCATAATAATATTTCTCTTTTTCTTTTTGTAATGCTAAATTATAGGTTAACATCTTCAACTGTGATGTCGCTTTTATGCTCTCATCAATAGTTTTATCTAGGTTAACAAAAACTTTCTTATTTCTTTTCATGTCAGTTTTAGTATCATTTATATTGTTAGTATCATCGTTGTTATTATAAAAAACTGAGTTAAAGTTTGTATCTAAATAAAACTTATCATTACTTTGTTTATAAATTTTTTCTATATTTTTTTGTAGACTATTAATAATACTATCTAGCTCTAATAACATTTTTTCTCTATCTTTTTTTTCTAAGATAATACTTTCCAGCCTATCTTTAACTTCCAAAAGTTTATGATCATTACGTATATCATCATTTTTATTTATAAGTTGCAAATCCTGTTCTAATAAATCTAAAAGTTTAGTTACTTTTTTTACTTGTAATTCAACATTTAGATCAGTTTCTGAAAACTGAGAGGTCTCTTGGTAAAGCTCTTCTCTTAGACTTACTACTGCACTAGTAAATTTTCCATATCTCACTCTTAAATCTTTCAAAGCTAAGTTTTGCTTATAATTTACAGTTTGTAAAAACTGCATTTTATATGTAAACAAACCCACTACACTGCCTGTGGTTACTAAAACTGATATTAAGATTATTTGCATAGTAGTACCTAATTTAAAATACTTAATACCACCAGTACTCCTAAGCATAAACTCTTTTGGAGGAAATGTATTGTTAAGCCAATTAAAAAATTTTATCAAAGAAAACTCCTAACTACATTCTAAACTTTCTTTTATACCAAAGACAAGTTTTTTTAATACCATATTTATAATGATATGGAGGTTTCCATCCTGTGTCAGTAACAAAATTCTTATTACTTACTTTAAAATCCCCCAAAAGTTTGTTGAAAATATCTGGTTTACTAATGAGGTTGAAAAATACTTTGATTGCAAAACGTGGAAACCTAAATAGAAAAACTTTTTTATCTAGACAGCTTCCTATCAATTCTATCAACTTTGCAGTTGATAAGGTACAGTCATCGCTAATGTAATAAGTTCTTCCAAAGAAATGTTGGTTTTTTAAAATATAAATTATAGCATCCGTTAAGTTATCAATATACATATAACTTCTCTTATTATTTATATTTTTAAATGGCAAGGGATAGTTCTTTTCTACAATTTTAATTAATGATAGAAAGTTAGCTTTTACAAAAGGTCCATATATTAAAGGAGGTCTCAATATAATATGTTTTTTATAAAAATTTCTTATTAATCTCTCACCATTTTTTTTAATAATAGCATATTGAGAATAGTTTTTATTTTTCTCTGAAACTTTAGCAGAACTTATATGAATAATTTTTAAATTTTTGTTTGAAAAATTACGTATTATATTAGTTTCTAAATTATTTAGATTTTTGTTATCAAAACTCGACTTTTTACTACTTACATGAGCTAATGCAGCTAAATTTATAACATAGTTAATATTGCAGTAATTTTTTTTAAATTTTTTATTTTTAAAAAGATCTCCAATAAAGTCTACTTCTATGCCCATCTTCAATAATTTCTTAACATTTTCTGAACCGTCGTTTCTTACTAAAGCTATTGTATTAAAACCTTGTTCTAATAATTTTTTGCATAGGTGTAGGCCTATAAACCCTGAAGCTCCTATAACTACGATTTTTTCTTTTATCATTTTATATTTAATTTATTTTAAAAATTATACTAAAATAAATAATAAAGATAATGAATAATAATAAAAAAATAAGTGCTTTAGTTGTAGCACATAATGAAGAAAAAATTCTTGCTGAATGCTTAAAAAGATTAGTATACGCAGATGAGCTTGTAGTTATTCTTGATAGAACAAATGATAAAAGCAAATTTATAGCTAAAAAATATAATGCAAAAGTTTACGAGGGAGAATGGCCAGTTGAAGCAGATAGACGCAACTTTGGAATAACCAAGTGTAAAGGAGATTGGATATTAGAAATAGATGCAGATGAACATGTTCCTGAAGAAATGTTTGCGGAAATTAGAAATAAAATTAAAAATACAGCACCAGGCTACTTTTTAATTCCATTTGATAATTTTATTGGTGATAAAAGAGTTAGATATGGCTGGGGAGCTTCATGGGGGGTGTCAGCGGCACCTAGATTGCATTATAAAGGTTTAAAGAAATGGAAACCAGGTCAATTAATTCACCCTTCACTATTGTTGAAAGGGAAAAAAGGTTGGTTAAAAACTAGAATTTCACATTACGTAGATGATAATTTAAATGATATGTTATTAAGATTAATTAGATATACTGATTTAAAAGCTATTGATTTAGCAAACGAAAATAAAAATTTTCCATCTTTTTTAATTACTATTAGAAGAGGATTAACCCGGTTTTTTAAATGCTATATTTCCAGAAAAGGTTATAAAGAGGGTAGATGGGGGTTTTTGATAGCAACTATGGCAAGCATGTACATAATTCTGTCATATGTAAAAGCAGAAGAGATAAGAAAGAAAATTAGTTAAACTTCTTTTATTTTCCAACTGTCATCCTTTACAAGCGCCCACTCTGATAGAACTACTGTTTTAGGTGATCTAACATCTCTAAGCTCATAATGAACTATATCAAATATTAGTTTTGTATTAATTACCTCCCATTGGGTTGGATATGCAAATCCTCTTAGAAATACATCACCAATTTTAAATTTAGTATCCATACACTAAATCCTTGTTATTATTTACAACTTTGTATTATAATGAAATAAATTAGTTTTACAAATTTAAACTTTTTTTTTTATACCCAAATTGAGTAATATATGACTGATATAATCTTACCTAAGTTTATGAAATTTGGACCTGGTTCGGTTAAAGAAATAGTTCCTATTTTGAAAAATATACAATGTCAGAATCCAATAATTATAACTGATAAAACTATGGTAAATTTAAAAATTATAGATCCATTGGAACAGTCATTAACAACACATCAAATTAGATACACTGTTTTTGACAATACTATTCCTGAACCTACTTCTCAATCCATACAAGAAGGTGTAAATGCTATTAAAACTGGTTCATATGATTGTATAATTGCTTTTGGAGGAGGAAGTCCCATCGATTCTGCTAAAGCCATGAGTGTTTTAGCTAATTTAGGAGGTGAAATAAGGGATTATAAATTTCCGCATATTAATATAAAAAGCGGTATACCTTTAATAGCTATCCCTACTACTGCTGGTACTGGATCTGAAGCTACAAAATTTACTATTATTACTGATGAAAAAACTGATGAAAAAATGTTATGTGTTGGTCCAGCGTTTATGCCTACTGCTGCTATTATTGATTATGAATTGACTTTTTCAGTACCCAAAAGAACCACAGCTGATACAGCAATAGACTCACTTACACATGCAATAGAAGCCTATGTTAGTAAAAAAGCAAATTTATTTAGTGATACTCAAGCTATATCAGCAATGAAATTAATAGCTCCAAATATTAGAGCAGCTTTTAAAAATGGAAAAGATAAAGAAGCGAGAGAAAAACTTATGATTGGAGCAACTCTTGCTGGCATAGCATTTAGTAATTCTTCCGTAGCCCTAGTTCATGGAATGAGCAGACCTATTGGAGCATTTTATCATGTCCCTCATGGACTTTCTAACGCAATGCTACTTCCAACAGTAACAAAATTTTCAATCCCTAGCGCTAAAGAAAAATATGCTGATTGTGCTAGGGCAATGGGAATAGCTAAAGCAAATGATAATGATAATGATGCAACAAAAAAACTTATAAATGAGTTAATAAAACTTAATATAGACCTTCAAGTACCCACTCTTAAAGATTTTGGAGTTAATGAAGAGGATTTTTTAAATAACTTAGAAACAATGGCTGTTCAAGCAATTGCATCAGGTTCTCCAGGAAATAACCCTATTGTGCCTTCTCAAGATGAAGTGATATTATTGTATAAAGAATTATGGGAAAAACCTTAATCAATAAATAAGTCAGGATAATTGTCTTTAAGTTTCTTAATTTTAGGTGGAATTAAAATATTACAATACATACTTCCTGGATTATTCTCATAGTAATTATGATGATATTTTTCTGCTGAAGTAAAATTTAGTTTATTTGATAGCTCAGTTTGTATCTCTCCGTTCCAAACAGCCTTTGCTCTTTCAATAGCTAGCTTTGCGATCTTTTCCTCTGCCTTGTCTTTAATAAATATGGAGGACCTATATTGTGTTCCTATATCATTCCCCTGTCTATTTAGTTGTGTAGGATCATGAGTTAAAAAAAAAATATCTAAAATCAAATCTAGAGAAACTTTATCTTTATAATAATCACATTTAATAGCTTCTGCATGACCTGTATTTCCAGAACATATATCGGAATAACTGGGTTTATTAGTAAAACCTCCTATGTATCCAGGGGTTACTTGTTCAACACCTCTTACTTTTAAAAAGACTGCTTCTGTGCACCAAAAACATCCACCGGCTAAATAAATTGACTGCATGAATTATAATGTAATAACTTATTAATAAATAATCTATAAATAAATAATTTAATTGAACAATAATAAAAATATAATTTCTCTTCTATTTATTTGCTTAGCCACAAGTTTGTTTACAATTGATATGGGCATTATTACTATTTCATTTAATGAAATAGAAAATTACTTTTCTACTACTAATTCAGTAACATCATGGGTTCTAACAGTTTTTTCAATTTCGTCAGCTATAGGAATAATAAGTTTAGGTTTTTTATCAAAAATATTCGGTAGGAAAAAAATATATATAATTGGTATTTTAGGCTTTTCATCTTTTTCTGGGTTGTGTGGTGTATCTAATAATATTGAACAGCTACTTATTTGTAGGTTTTTTCAAGGATACTTTGGATCAGCGTTGGTTGCTCTTAGTCAAGCATTTGTTGTAGATATCTTCTCAAGAAAACAAAGAAGTTTAGCAATATCTGCATGGACATTTGGCTTACTTGCTGGTCCAGTCATAGGTCCACTAATAGGAGGTTTTTTAATTGAATACCTTAGTTGGAGATATATTTTTTTTATAAATTTACCTTTAGGGTTATTAGCTATTATTGGTCTTTCATATAATTTAGATAATGATCAGCCTGAAACCAATGTTAAAGTGAATTATATTAGTTTTATATTTTTGAGTTTATCTGCAGCTAGTTTACAAGTTTTTTTAGATAGAGGAGAACTTTCAGATTGGTTTAATTCTGATTATATTTTATTTTTAATGATTTTATCTATAGTATCTTTTATTTATTTCTTAATAAGTAACTTTAAATCTAAAATTTCTTTGTTTTCTCCCTCCCTATTTCAAGACAACTATTTTGTAGGAGGAATTATTTTTGCATTTCTTTTTGGATTTATACTTATTCCACCTTTTATATTAATACCAATTTACTTGACTGAAATTCAGAGTTTTCCAATACATCATGTAGGGGTTATTTTAAGCCTATCAGGATTAGGAGGAATGATTGCTACTTTATTTACATCAAAAATTATTTTTTATATTGGAAATGTAAAGACAATGTTATTAGGACTTTCTATATATATGTTTTCTAACTTAGAAGTAACTTTATGGACATCTGAAATAAGTACTGAACAAATTATTTTAAATAGTATATTTAGAGGAGTGTCTATAAGTACTTATTATGTAGCCTTAGCTAATATAACTTATACTACTCTTCCTAATAATCTTAGAACCGAAGGTGCAAGTTTATTTCAGTTTTTAAGAACTATGGGAACAGGCTCTGCAGTAGCCATATTTGTAACGCTTCTTAATAGATATTATTTAATTAATTATGAAGATTTAAGAAACTATATAGACTTTTCAAATATTGGAGTTTCGAGTTTTACAAATACGGACAACTTTTTAGACAAAGACAAAATGATCATACTAAAAGAATTACATTATCAATCAAAGATGAAATCATTTATTAGTGATTTCTTTTTATTATCAATGTCACCTTTAGTATTTTTACCCTTTTTTTTATTTTTTAGAAAAAAACTAAATATTATAAGGTTTTAATAAAGTTAACAACCTAGGCACCAATGTTAATGATGCTAACAAGGCTACTATCATAGCTAAACTTGTTAATAATCCAAAATAAATACTAGGTATAAAGTTAGAAAAAACTAAAATAGAAAAGCCTAAAATAATAGTCAATGTAGTATAATAAAGTGCATACCCTATACTATTGTGAGTATTCTTCATAGCAGAAACATAATCTTTGCAATTTAAAAATTCATTTTTATGTCTAAAAATATAATGTATCGTGTTATCAACAGCTATTCCCATACTAATAGCAGCAATAGTAATAGTCATCATATCTAAAGGAATGTTCAAAATTCCCATAAGTCCTAGAACAGATCCAATCGATAAAATGTTAGGAATTAATGCTATTATAGAAATCTTAATAGATCTAAATAATATTAAAAACATTATAAATAAAACCAAGACAACTAAACCTAAAGTTTTTATTTGTGAATTAAATAAGCTTTGCAACATATTATTATATAATATTAGAATATTAGAAAGTTTTACCTGATTACTATTAACTTCAATGACTTTAGGAGCTTCTGATTTAATTTTATTTATTAATTCATTTCTTCTTAATAGAGGGTCGGAATCTTTAACCCTCAAAGTAACTCTTGCTTGATTATTATTTGTAGATATATAAGGATCTAAAATAATTTTTTTATATTCATCTGGTAATTTTTCATATAGCAAACCCAATTGAACACTGTCTAAGTCTTGATTATTATTTAGAACTCTACCAATCTTTAATATGGTCGCAAAAGATAAGACAGTACCTGTTTCATCTAATGAGTCTAAATAGTCGTGCAGTTCTTCAATTTTATTCATTTTATCTATAGTAAACCAATACTTAGGGTCATTAGAGTTACTATCAAACTCTTCAAAAATATCATCATAGTCTTGATCTTGATTAAGATCTTCATCTTCTATTATTGCATTGCCTTGAAAATCTAAAGTAACATCTAGTAAGGTTGTACCTCCTAGATTTTTATCTATTACTTTCATGCCTTTGTGTATTTCCGTATTACTTTTAAAGTAATCAATAAAACTATTTTCTACTTTAAGTTTTAACCCTCCATATATACTTAACACAATAAACAGTATGGTAACAAACCATATAAATTTTTTATACTCAATAGTAAAAACAGCTATTCTTTTTGGTAGATTAAATAACTTTTCAAATGATGTATCTGGTTTCAAAATTTTGAACTCACTCATCAGAGCTGGAAACATTATAAAAGTTAAAATTAGTGAGATTGTAACACCTAAACTCATCATCCATCCAAAATTAATTACTGGAAGAAGACCTGATAGAATTAATGAACTAAATCCAGCAATGGTGGTAATAACTGTAAAGAAACAAGGTTTAATCATCTGCTTAATAGTCTCATAGAGTAATTCTTGCTGGTTAGTAAAATTTTTAGTCGTTAACTCTCTATATCTAACTATCAGGTGTATTGTCATAGCCATAGTCAATATAAGCTGAAGTGATATAAAATTTGAAGATATTACTGTTACCTCCCAATTTAAAATGCTAAAAATGCCTGCTGTAATTATGACTGAACAAAAACAAGTAATAATTGGCATTACTACCCACCTACTCTGTCTGAAGATAATAATTAAAGCAATTATTAAAAAACCTAAAATTGAAATACCAAAAACTTTTAAATCTTTTTTAACAAAAGAAACTACATCATTAGCTATCATAGGTATTCCTCCTAAATATAACTCGCCGGTGCCTCTATATTTTGTTATTATTTCTCTAATATTAATTATCAATTTTTTTTGTTCTAATCTTTGAATACCCCTCTCAGTTGTAATTTGTTCTTCTATATCCTTATATTTAGATAACTCTATACTTGTTAATCCTGTATTAGTTTTAATATCTAAGTATTCCTGTTTTGATTCTCTTAAATTTAATAGTTTACTATTCTCTTTAAGGTTTATTAAAATTGCAGTAGTCTTAAAATCTTCACTCACTAAATTATTTTTATAAAGAGGACTTGTCACAAATTCTTTTTTAACCAACTCATCACTTATTGTATTATCTTCAAGAGTAGGTACTCCTTCTAAAAAATCTACTAAAGATTTATTTGAACTTAATAGTAAAGGAACATTCAAAATATTTGTAACATTACTTACTTGTTTAAGAGATCTTATATCATTTGAGATTTTTTTAATGTTTTTTTTTACAGTTTCAGATAATAGTAAGTCATTAGGTTTATAAGCAATAATCAGGAAATCTGGAGTTTTATATCTTTTATTTAATAATTGAAAATATTTTAAATCTTTATCTTTTTCCAATATGAGAGTATCTGAAGAAGCATCTATTTTTAAATTTAAAGCTGAAAAAAATAGTCCTATAGTCATAGCAAACATAACAAAGACTATAATTTTAGAAAACTTGAATATTACTTGATTATATAAGTAATCTATCATCTTTTATTTTTATACGTTTTCTATCAATGTATTATTTGACTTATTTTGTTCTAAATTTCTTTCAAATTCTCTTAACCTTTTCCAAACTGACATTAATTCTACTATCGTAGACCAGCTTTTAACCAAATATTGCAAAGAACCTTCTACTCTTCCAAATGCTCTTGTAATCTGTTGAACAAAGCCCAAAGTAATAACTCCTGCTACTATAGTAGGAGCTAAAGCTAAATAAGGCACAATAACCATACCTTGGAAGTAGGTCCATTTAACAGAATTAAAATACAAATAATGGAAATATGACTTAAAATGAATTCCTCTAACTCTAGTATAAAGTTGCCCTATTGTAGGAGGTGCTGCTCTAATTGGATCATCCTCCCCTAGCACGAGTTCTTTTCTGTAGCCTGCCTCTTCTTTTTGAATATCGTACTCAATACCTGGCAGTTTAATACCTACTAAAGCTAGTACAACTGTACCTCCAAGTGCAGAAATTATTGCTACCCATACCAGAGCATGATCTACTTCTCCTATATAAGGAAGACTGGTAACTTGTTTTGATAACCCCCATAATATAGGCAAAAAAGCAATCAAAGTCATAATACTATCAAGTAAACCTACTCCCAAACCTTCCATAATTCTTGCAAATTTCAATGTATCTTCTTGTACCCTTTGTGAAGCTCCTTCAGTCATTCTAGCATTTTGCCATTGTTGGTGGTAATAATCTGCCATAGATGTTCTCCACCTAAAAACCCAGTGGCTAACAAAAAAACCTGTAAAAACTGCTATTACTACCCAACCTCCTGCAACCTTAGCAAAAGAGAATAAATATGAAATAAACTCAGTTTCTGTAACCGAGCCTGGAGTTGTTAAAGCTTTTTGCAAAGTATCATAAAACTCTCCAAACCATTCATTAATTTTAACATCAAGTTGAACTTGATACCAAGTAGAGATAAGTATAACAAGCGTGCCACCTATGCTCCACAGGAACCAATTTTTATCTGTAAAAAATTTAAACATAATTAATTATAATACATTATGATATCTTATTACACTGTAATAATTAATTATTTCCAATTCTCTTAAAAGCCTTAAGAGCTCTTTCTCTTGAAAAAGTGTAGTCAACGATTGGTAAAGGATAATCATTTCCTAATTTTATGTTAGCATTTTTTAATGTGCTTTGATCTGCAAGCCAAGGAGTAAATATGATATTATTTGGTAATAGAGATAGCTCCGGTACATATTTTTTTATATATTTAGCATCTTTATCAAATTTTTGCCCCTGAGTAATAGGATTAAATATTCTGAAAAAAGGAGCCGCATCTGACCCTGTACCAGCTACCCATTGCCAACTGGCACTGTTATTAGCTAAATCTGCATCTACAAGACAGTCCCAAAACCATCTTTCACCATGTTTCCAATGCATTAGTAAATTTTTAACTAAAAAGGAAGCTGTAATCATTCTCAATCTATTATGCATGTAACCGGTCTGCCAAAGTTCTCTCATACCTGCATCAACAATTGGATAACCTGTCAAACCCATTTTCCATTTCAATAAAAGTTTCTCGTTATTTTCCCATTGCAAGTCATCAAATTGCCTTTTTAAATTAAGATTATTAATATCTGGAAAATGATAAAGTAGATGGTATGAGAATTCTCTCCATGCAATCTCGCTTAGAAAAGTATCTTTATGATTACCTTTCATTCCGCTATTAGCATCAGACCAAATTCTAAAAGGTGATATTTGTCCCCAATGTAAGTAAGCTGATAATTTTGAAACACTTTTTTTACTTGGAAAGTTTCTCCCTTCATGATAATCATTTGCACCTAATTTTAAAAATTTTTCAAATAGCTTTCTAGCAGCTGATTCTGAAGTATTCCAGGAATTTTTTAGTTTGTTTAGCCATTTTTTCTTAGAATCATATAATTTGAATTTGTACATACTATTTTTTGTTTTTAGTTCAAAAAAATTTAAATGCTCTGGTATCTTTATTGGACTTCTCGGTTTCTCAGATTCTAAACAACCCCTTTTATAAAACGGTGTGAAAACTTTATAAAAATTACCTACTTTATTTTTAATTGTCCATGGCTCCCATAAAAGGCTGGCGTTAAAAGATACAACATTGATTTTATTTTTTCTTAAATTTTCTTTGATTATTGTATCGGCCTGTATTCTATCTGGTTCATAATTTCTATTCCAATAAACATGACTTACTTTCTTCTCTGAGCATATGTTAGATATTACATCTAAGCTGTTGCCCTTAAGAATTCTTAAACTATTTTTTAAATCATTGTTTAACTGTACTAATGAGCTTTCCAACCACCATCGACTAGCTTCTCCAATATTTTTATACTCGTCTAAACTATTATCAAAAATAAAGATAGGAATTATATATTTATGTTTTGCAGCTGCCACTAAAGCTGGATTATCATCAAGTCTTAAGTCTTTTCTAAACCATAAAATACAATAATCTTCCATACATTACTTACGAAGTTAAATATAAAATAGTTTTAAGTATTTATAGCTTTTTGAAAAGCATCTCTTTTATTTATTAGCTCTAAATATCTATGTATATTTTTCATTTCATCAGACACACATCCTAATTTATTAGACATAAATAAGGAATGTCCCAACATAAAGTCTACGCCTGAAAACTCCCCTATTAAATACTCATTTTTCTCTAATAAAGTATTGATTGGACTGAGTGCTTTAGTCAATAAATTCATAGCTTGTCTTAAAACTTCTTCATTTCTTCTCTCTTCTGCCAATATAAGGGTTTGAACAACTATTGTATTCATTGGTGGCATAATCATTCCTTCACAATAATGAAACCACTGTAAATAAACTGGAAAACTATTACTGTCTACTCTAGGTTTAAGTTTTCCATTACTATGTCTTGCGATAATATACTCTACTATTGCACCTGATTCATAAATGGTAATATTATTATCTTCTAATACTGGTACTCTACCTAAAGGGTGTCTTTTTCTATGCTGATCTGACTTCAACTCCGATGGATGAAACTTAATAACATTTATTATATATTCTAGTTTTAATTCCTCTAGTAACCATAATATTCTTTGTGCTCTAGAATTGCTACAATAATGTAATTTAAGCATATTTTATTATATATGATTTTTTCTTAGATTAAAGAGTTAATTATCGGGATCTATGTAACCTGATAAACCTCTAACATTTTCATTAAACTTTAAGCTCTTATGTATTGGTGGAAAAGCTCGTTGTCTACAGTTCTCTCTTTCGCAAGTTCTACATGACAAACCGGTAGGTACCGAATATTTGTCATCTAAATTATCTGCATAGATAGTATCCTTACTAAACTGGGAATCAAAACCCAGTCCTATAGAAAAGAATGTTGCAGGTGACCTGTAATCTCCAATTCTTTTACTAACAGTTCTAGATAAGCAAACAAAAGTCTTGCCATCTAGCATTTTTGACAATTGTACTTTTATTTTTCCTGGATTGAGAAAAGCTGAATAAACATTCCATCTAGGGCAAGCTACAGAATATCTTGGTATTTTCAATCCGGATAAAGAAAATCTTTTGGATACATTTCCCGCTATATCAACTCTCATGAAATGAAAAGGTATACCTTTATTAGAAGGTTTCTGTAAAGTAGTAAGTCTATGACATACTTGTTCAAAAGATGTTTCAAATCTATTCGATAAAATATCTATATCATACCTATATTTTTTAGCTGCCTCTAAAAATGGCTCATAAGGCATTAATAAACATGAAGCAAAATAATTAGCTAATACTGTTTTTCCTCAAGCCAAGGTGTTTGGATCACTAATTCCTTCCGTTTGAAGTTTATTTTGTATAGTGTCTTTGGCTGCAATCAACCCAATTTGATGAGCAATCATAAATTCTTTACTTTCTCTTGAAAGAGTATTGGAAATTTTCAAAAGATTTTTCTCTTCAATAAATTTTTTTAAGAAATTATCCTTAAAATTTTCTTCCTGAAACTCAATTTTTATAGAAAATTTTTTATTTAAATAATCAATCATATTTAAAAGTCTATTTCCATACCTAAAATTAATTAATAAAGATTCTCTTTCAGCGACTTGTTCTATATCTGAAAAAAAATTATTATTAGATTGCAACATATCAGATATAAAGTCTGTACTAGACCTGTCAGAACCTACAGTATCCGAGATTTCTTGTTTTACAGAAATTATTTGATCAGCTAGCTCTGCTAAATCTTTTTTATTTTGTATATACTTATCATAAAGAGCTCTTACAGCATCACCAACTATTGGTGAATTTATAGAAAAATCTTTGATATCATTATTTTTTAATTCATGTTCTTCAAAAATGTTATCACTAAAAATATCCATAAGGTCAGAATTAAGTTGCTTATTATAATCATTAGTAAGCTCAGAAAGCTCAATATTAAAAAGCGCTGCTACTTTTAAAAGAAGTGGGACCGTAATACTTCTTCTATTGTTTTCAATTAAATTAATATACGCTACAGATATATTTAACTGACTAGCTAATTCTTTTTGAGTTAAGTTTTTCTCTCTTCTTAACCTTCTTATTACTACACCTAAATTTGAACTTATTTCCATATTTACAAAAATTTACATATTTACAAAATTTACTATTAAAGTTTTAACAAAAAAAATCAAAGTTTTCAAACTTTTTACTTGATATTTGTAAAAAACTTTACTAATATACATTTAAGAGTTTAGTAATTATATCATTACTCCTCCCTAGTAACAATATTTTCAATTACTAAACTCTTTTCTTTCAAAAATAAATTAAATCTGCATAATAGTAATATTATGGAAAATAAGTTAGAAAATAATGCTAATAAAGTAGGTAATTTTCTAGTAAGGACATTTCATTACCTTGCTTTATTTGCAATCGGTTCTGCGATAGTTTGGTCAGCTTTCTTTACTTTTCTGGATCTAACGGAAAAATCATCTGCAAGTATTGAGGATATTTTACTTCTTTTTATTTATTTGGAGTTAGGAGCAGTCGTTGGAATATATTTTAAGACTGATCATATGCCAGTTAGATTTCTGATTTATGTAGCAATCACAGCATTAACGAGAATGTTACTAGAATACCTTAATGAATGGCATGAATCCCAATCTGAACAAATACATTATGAAATATTGATTATATGTGGAGGAATAGTATTTTTAGCTATTAGTATACTTATTCTAAGGTATGCTTCTTATCACTACCCATCAAAAATTGATAAAAAGTAATTTTGTTCTTTTTTTGTTCTTGTAAATACATTCTTTAGCAATATAATTAATTCATGGATAATTATGACTTATATAAAATTTGGTATGTTATTATGAAAGCTTTAGAATATGGGCCCTTAAAAAATGATGTCATACACTTAGATCAAATTATAGAAACTAAAGTTGCTCACCATCATATCACATACAAAGGGAAAAAATTTTATGTAAAAATAATAAATAGATCTTGAATAAACTTTGATTATATATACTATATGTAGTATTATGAAAATGAAATACCTATTAATAATAATATACTTTTTTGTAATCAAGATCACTTATGCAGATATAAATATAATTAATAGTGGTAAAATTTTAAAGAGCAAGCACTATTCACAAAATGAAGCTACCCTAGTGGTAAGTAAATCAAAAAGAATATATATTTGCAGCGTATTAAATGATCTAACTCAATGCGTTCAGTCAAGAAAAAAAATTAAAATTAACTAATTAATTATTTTCTTTATTAAACTGCTGCTTCAAAGAATCAAAAATATTATCTAATCTCTCTGAATTAGAACAATCAGCAATTAACTCGGTGTTATAACTTACATTTACTGGTATATTACTAAAATGAAACCCTGGAAATTCAGTACTAGCTATTAACAATACTTTGCTATCTCTGGTTAAAAACATTACTGCTTTCTTATTTTTAAATTTAGCAACTTTTCCAGACGGTAATGCTTTTACCATAAAAGCTTTATCATACAAGTCACATTGGTTTATTAGTTTAATTTGAACCTTAATGATTTCGGTATTTCTTCTATTAGCTTCTTCTACTTTCTTAAAAAGAAAAACAAATACCAGAAGCAAGGTTATGATAATGCCAACTTTGTAAAACATAAAAATTCTCTATAGAATTTTAATGTATAAAACTAATAATTGTAAGTTATAATTTCTTTAGATTTTCTAATTTCAGCATCGTAAGATTTAGCGATTAAGTTAGCTATTACTTTTCTCTGCTCAATAGGTATATCTACTAAAACCTTATCTAACATACACTTTCCATTTCTGTAAGTCTTAGAAAAGGAAGAATTTTGACCTAACCAGATAGCGATACTATCAGCTTTAAAGTTCAATGAGTCTTCATCACAAGCGTAAGATATTCTTACAAAACTAAATACAACTAAAACTAATAAAATAAATTTTTTCATAGTAATCCTTAAATAATTTACATAGTTTACAAATTTTAAATAAAAAAGCAAGTATTACCTATAAAACCTAGTATTTTTATGTAAATTTTATTTAATACTTATTAGTTAATTTGTAAACTATGTAAAATTTATAATATTTATTATACCTAGCACTATGATAAGCACGGAAAATATTTTTTTTAGATTAATTGTTTCTTTAAAAAAATAATACCCAAATAATAGAGCAAGTATTATCCCTACAGACCTTTTTAGAGATTCAAGCTCAGCTACAAAAATATATTGTAAAGCCAATAATTGCATAAAACTTGTAAGAAAACTTAAAATTATAAGCGATAATGATATGTTTTTTATATTTAATTTAATATTCACAAGTTTAATATTAGTATTTTTTTTAATTAATAAAACTGGAATAACAACTAGCATGCCTATTGCTTGCAATAATCCATGCAAATATAAATCTGTATATTTCATACACTCCTTATCTAATACTGGAGTTAAGCTCCATATTAAAGATACTAATAAAATCATTATTAAGTTTTTATTCATCAATGTAAGATGCATTTTACTAACTATTGTTCTATTTATCTTTCTATTAATATGTAATAGTAGTGAACCTAATACTATAAGTAACATACCCAGATACTGACTGAATATTAATTGTTCATCTAAAATTAAATTAGAGTATAGAGCAGAAAATAAAGGTGTAAAGCTAAGCATAGGGATATACTTACTAATTTCACCTGACTTTAATACTTTTAGAAATAACAAAATTGATATTAAATTTAATACAATTAATGCTGAGCCACTTAAATAATATTTATTAATATCAATATACAAATCTGATAAAAATAATAAAAATGAATAAAATATTATCTGAGATGCTATTATTATAAAAATAACAGACTTTTCAGAGTTCTCTTGTACCGCTTTCTTTCTCACTACATCAAAAAAAGCCCAAAGTATTGCTGATATTATTGATAGAATTAATCCCATTTATTAAATAAAAAATGAATACAATAATACTAATATAATAATAATAATAATAGGATAAATTAAATAAAGAAAACAACCTTTCATTACACTAAAAAGATTTAAATATATTTGGAAAGTCGCATATTTCATTAATCCAATGTTTTTTTGGCTTAACTTTCCAATTTATGTTAGCAAGAAAGTTTTTTGCATCATCATTTAATTTCAACATATTTTCTTCTCCTGTTAAAACTGCCAAATTATATATCCATGCTCTTAGGGTTGTCCAAGGGTTATATCCTCCGCCCCCCATTAAAATGATATTTTTAGAGGTCTTTTTAAATTTTTTAATTACATATGACATAGCATTATTAGTAAAATTTAATTTTGACATATGATCATCTTCTAAACAGTCAGCTCCCATTTGTAAAAGCGTAATCTGAGGATTAAAATCATTAATTTTTTTTTCAATTTTTTTTTTAAAAATATATTTAATACTTTTATCATCACACCCATGTTCTAGTGGTAAATTGATTACACGATTATTATAAACATAAGCACCATTTTTCGGCCATAAGTCTTTTTGGTGTAATGAAATAGTAAAAACATCATCATAATTTTTAAAATGTTCGACTACTCCATCTCCATAATGAGCATCCATATCAAAATATAAAATTCTTTTTATGTTATTTCTTTTTAAATAGAGTATGCAAGTTGCAATATCATTAAAATAGCAAAAACCATCTGCCTTATTTTTTTTTCCATGATGTGCACCAGAACCTGGTGAAAAAACATAATTAAGTTTTTTATTAAGTATTAAATCAGCTGCCATTATTAAACTTCCTGTTGCTACTGCATGTCTACTATACATCTCCTTGAAAATAGGGTTACTAAATGTGCCCAAATTATATTTTTTCATGTCATCTAAATTAGCCTTCTGTTTTTTTTCGGTTTCACGTAATACATTTATATAATCTTGATCATGAAAAATTAGTAATTGTTTGTTAGTTGCAATTTTACTTTTATAATAGATTACATTTTTAAAATTAATAATTTTTGATAAATCATAAACATTAGAAATTCTATTATTAGTAATCGGATGGTTTTTACTAAAAATAGAATTTCTATATATGTCATTATATATAAATCCTACTTTCATTATTCTATATTGACATTTTTTATTTAATAAATATATTAAAAATTGCGCTGATTTGAGCTCCAGCTTGCGAGCGCATTACAAATACTGCTAAAGAGAAGATAAAATCAGTATTATTATAATTTAATTCTGGAGCAATAACAGAAGAGGTATAATATGTCTAATTTTAATTATAAAAACCAAGAAACTAAGGTGCTCCATGCAGGTTGGAGAGCAGACCCAAGTACTAATTCAGTTGCAGTACCCATATATCAAACTACTTCCTATCAGTTTGATAACGCAGATCATGCTGAAAATCTTTTTGCATTAAAAGAACTAGGTAATATTTATACTAGAATAATGAATCCAACTTGTGATGTTCTAGAAAAAAGAGTTGCTGCTTTTGAAGGTGGTGTAGCAGCATTAGCTGTATCTTCTGGACAATCTGCCACAGCTTTAGCAATACAGAATTTGGCAAGATGTGGTGATAATATTGTAAGCTCTACAGATATATATGGTGGTACTTGGAATTTATTTGCTAATACTCTTCGTGATCAAGGAATAGAAGTTCGGTTTGTTGACCCAAGTAACCCAGAAGCTTTCAGATTGGCTACTGATAAAAAAACTAGAGCATATTTTGGCGAAACATTACCTAATCCAAAATTAAATATTTTTCCTATTAGAGAAATAGCAGACATAGGAAAAAGTTTAGGAATACCCTTAATTCTTGACAATACAGCTGCACCATTTATCTGTAAACCTTTTGACCATGGCGCATCTATTATAATTCACTCAGCTACAAAATATATAGGCGGTCAAGGTAGCGCTATTGGAGGAATAATTATTGATAGTGGAAATTTTAATTGGGAAAATTTTAAAGAACAACAACCCACTCTTAATATGCCAGATTCTAGTTACCATGGTGTAATTTGGACTGAGGCATCAAAACCATTAGGACCAATAGCTTATATATTAAAAGCTAGAACAACTTTGTTAAGAGATATTGGATCAGCCATGAGTCCTTTCAATGCCTTTCAGTTTATACAAGGAATAGAAACCTTACCTTTAAGATTTGAAAGACAGTCTCAGAATGCAATAAAGGTTGCTAATTATTTGAGTAAAAATGATAAAGTTTCTAAAGTAATTTATCCAAATAATCAAAAGTACGGAAAAAAATATTTCAACAAAGACTTATATGGAAATCTTGTAGGATTCAACATTAAAGATGGGTATGAAGCATGTAAATGTTTTATTAATAATTTAAATTTATTTTATCATGTTGCTAATATAGGTGATGTTAGAAGTCTAGCTATTCATCCTTCATCTACTACTCATTCTCAATTAAGTAAAAAAGATCAAGAAAGAGCTGGAGTAAAAAATAATTATATAAGGCTGTCAATTGGTATAGAACATATTGATGATATAATCATGGATTTAGAAAGCTCATTAAATAAAATTTAATAAACAAAAGGAGAGTAACTTACTCTCCTTCTACTTTAATTTGGCATATTAATTGCTTCAGTTTAATAGGAGGTACATATATATGATAAATACAGAAAAAACATTATTGTTAGCTAGATCTATTATTAAATTAGGTTATATATCTGAAGCAAAACAGCTATATAAGAAACTACTAAGTTTACAACCTAATCATTCTTTAGCTAAAAAAGAATTAAAAGAAATTAGTTAAAATAAAAAAATGAATTCAGAGATTATTTTGCATGTTTTAATTAACTTAATAGTATTAGGAGTTTTAATTTATGTATATAGATCTAATAAAAGATATTTCATAGTTTCGATTTTAACTTTATTACTTATTGTTTTTATAATGCCAGAATTTTTGTTACCATCTGAATTATGGCAATACTTATTAAAAGATTAGGTTTATTTTTAATATTACATTTATTCATTTTTGATGCTTTATTATGCAATGATTTCAATTTAAATACTGCTAGAAAAGAATTCCTATTAGGTAACTACAGAGATTCTATTGATATTGCAAGCCAGATAAAAACTTATGACGCTAAAGTTTTTCAATCTAGAATAATATCTATCTATAGTTTTTTTTTTAGAGATGAAAAGGAAGCCAAATTAGCTTACCTTAAAGCATATGAAATAGCAAAAAAAGCTATACAAGAAGATACTTATAAAGCTGCCGCTTATGTAGAGGCTGCTCATGCATTAGGAAGATACGGACAAACTATCGGTATAATGTCAGCTTTATCTGAAGGCATAGCTAGTAGAGTACAAAATTACCTAGATAAAGCTTTAAAAATTGATGACCATAATATTATAGCCAATTTATCTAAAGGTATATGGCATGCCGAAATAATAAATCAAGCTGGAAAAACTTTGGCTAAAGCTATTTATGGAGCAGATATAAATGAAGCTCGTCAACACTTTACAAAAGTATATAATATAAATAATAATGAAATTGGTATTTTATATGAACTAGCTTATGGCTATCATTTATTAGATACCAGAGAAAACGTCAATCTTTCATTAAGTTATATTAAAAGTTTAATGTCTAAGGAAGCCAAAACTAATATAGACAATTTATACCAAAAAAAAGCCTTAGTATTAAAAGAAAGAATTAATATAAATCGCTAAATTTTTTTTTACTAAACCGTTATATATATTATGCTAGAAGAAGCTTCTATAACAAAAATAAATTCTGATAAATCATATTTAAACTCATATGAAACTAAGATATTTAAAAAAAATGAAATAATATATCTAAAAGGTCAGGAAATAGATAATATTTATATTATTTTAGATGGAAAAGTAGAAAGTGTTTTAGAAAAAAATGAGAATATAAAAGAAAATATTACTTTATGTAAGGGAAGTTCACTAGGATTAATGGACTTAATTCTTAATAGAGATTACACTAAGTCTATGATTGCAAAAAACTTATCTGTATTAGCTATTATAAAAAAACAAGATTTATCAAACTTATTAATACCTGATAAATGTGAAACTATTTTATTAAAAAGTTTAGCTATTGATATAGATGCTCATAACCCTAAGGTTTGGAGTTGATATGAAAAAAACTTTTTTTCATAACGAAGCTATAATTAAAAGAGGTCATCCTATTCATAATTTTTTTATAGTTGTTAAAGGCCAAGCTAATGTTCTTAACTCAAATGGTAAAACTATATTGAAATATATTAAGGATGGAGAAGTTTACGGAGTTATAGATAATCTAAAAGAAAAAAAATGGAAAAATACTGTAGTATCTGAAAAAAAAAGTGAGATATTAGTGGTTTCTAAAGAAGTTTTAATTAAAAATATTTTTACCTCAAAAGATTTTACTAATTTAACTTTAAGTGTATTAAAAATGGCAAATTAGATTTTTTTTTAATTCCTTTTGGCAAGAAGATTGCAACTATTTCAATACAAAACAAAGGAGAAAAAATGTCTAAAGTAGTTTATAAAAACCTAAAAGATAAATTAAATAAACTTTATAATGAAAACTTTGCAGTAGAAATTGGAATATATGATAATAATGATAATTTATCACAAGAAAAGTTAATTCCTCTTGGTAATTACATATATGATCCAATGCCTTCTAACAGAGAAAAAGAAATAACTCAAAGTTTATGTGCAAGACTAACTAAGTAATTAATTAAACTACATTTAGTAAATTGCAAAATTTATTAGATAAAATTAACTTACTATTATAATAAGCAAAATAAACTAGTATTATTTATCTACTAGAATTAAAGAGTTAATTAACTTAAATACTGTTATCTATATTTATAATCTTATTTAGTCTCATTAATCTTTTACGTTCAGCAGATGACGGAATATTAAGCATTTCTCTATATTTAGCTACCGTTCTTCTAGCAACATTGACCCCTTTATCTTTAAATAGCTTTGAAATTTGTTCATCACTATATGGCCTTGCATCTTTTTCATTAGCAATTAAATCTTTTAAAAGTGTTCTAACTGTTTTAGCAGCATGCGCCTCATCTTGATTATTTTCTCCTACTGAACTACTAAAAAAATCTTTCATCTGAAATATACCCCAAGGAGTTTGAAGTAACTTTGACCTAGTAACTCTACTAACGGTACTTTCATGCATATTCACTGACTTTGCAACATCTCTAAGCACTAATGGTTTTAAGTGTCCTGGGCCATTTTTGAAAAATTGTTTCTGTTGTTTTAATATTTCAACAGCAATCTTTAAGGTTGTAGAGTTTCTTTGCTCTATTGCCCTAAGCAACCAACGTGCTGAATTAACAGACTCATTAACGAATTTTTTTTCATTTTCTTTTTTATTATCTTTTTTCACCATATCAGCAAAATCTTCTTGAATATATAAAGTAGGCAATGTTGATTTATTTAATTCTACCTTCCAACCTTTATCGGTATTGCTAATCATTACATCAGGAGGATCTATTCTAAAATTATAATCAGAAAACTCCTCTGCAGGTTTTGGGTTAAGTTTTTTAATAGAATTTATCTCTTTAGATAAATTTTGTTCTGTTAAGCCGGTAATTTTACATAATTTTTTTATCTCTCCTTTTGCTAAAAGTTCTAAATTTTCTGTTAATTTAAAATTTGCCTTATTAATTAACCTTTTTTCATTCAGTTGAATACGCAAGCATTCTCCCAGGTTTCTTGCAAATACTCCTGTTGGTTCTAGTTTCTGTAATTTTTTTAGTATACTTTTAGTAAATTCAGGGATGATATTATTTTTTTCTGAAAAATTTTTAATATCTAGATTTATCCAACCTGTTGGTTCAATTAAATCCAATAATAATATAGCTATTTTTCTTTCTTCTCCCTTAGGAATTTCTAATAAAATTTGATCCATCAAATGACTTCTTAGATTTTTTTTCGCCTCAGGTATTCTATCTTCTATATTGGATATTTCATCATATTTAAAACCTGTATTTTTATTCTTTGATGTTTGTTCCCATCTATGGTCTGTCTCATAATCTTCCTTTATTGAACTATTTTTAACTAAATCAGGAGTATTATGTATTTCTTTTCTCTCTAAAAATGGATTTTTTTCTATCTCTTCATCTATATAACTAGATAGTTCTAAGTTTGAAAATTGTAACAATTTTATAGCTTGTCTTAGTTGAGGGGTCATAACTATAGACTGTGAATGTTTTATATTTAGTCTTTGGTTAAACTGCATTTTAATCTCCTTTGTTTCTTATAATTTGTTACTTTTATGATAGAAAATCAAAATTTTAATTTGACAGCCTTTAATGTCATTAAGATGACTAAAAACTTTCATGAAATTAGCCATTTTCATATTATTTTATTTATATTTATAGTATATTGGTCAAATTAATGACTTTTAAAAAATAATTGTAATATGACAAATTGTAAAAATTGTATGATCATTAGATATTTTATAATATCTGTATTTATACTAATACTTTTTTCTTTAATATTTACAAATAAATTACATTATCTTTCTTTTATAAATCCTGAAAAATTTTCTTATCTAGTTCTTTTTTTTGGTGTTCTAGTTTTCTTAGTTAAACTATATAAATTTTGTAAAAAAAAACTATCTGTCTCTAACAAGTCTAACAAAGTTAGGAATATGTCCAGGAAACCTGCCAAAAGTGTGTCCAGTAAAAAAGTTCACTGACCAGTAGAAACCTTTTCTTTTAGACCAATTATTTTTTTCCCCTGTCCAGAAAGGTTCATAAGGTGTATTAGGGAAAAACTTTTCATTAATTTTAGTTTTCTTACAAGGCATACAAACCAGGTTCTCTAACTCTTTTCTTGTTGGCAATCTCCAGCTACCACCTAATTGTTCATTAGCTTGAGCAATTACGTCATCTATTTGTGACATTTTTAATTTTAATGCTTTTCCTTGACACTGATTGCTTTCGCTATTCCATGATTGCCCTACACTACATCTTAACCATAATAAATTAAAAGTAAGATCATGAATTAAATGATTTTTAGCATAAAATGCATCATTAGCTCTGAGCTTAAATGTAGAAAAAAATGAAAAAATTACTATAATAATTATAAAGTAATTAAAACTTTTATTTTTAAGTAACATAATAAATGGTCTCATATTTGCAATATTTTATCAAAACAATATAATTTGGTTAACTGAGAGGGTCAATACATATGGATATAGCATCGTTAATAGGTCTATTAGGAGCAATGGGTATGATAGCAGGAGCTATGATATCAGCTGGAGGATTACCAATGTACATTGATGTACCCTCTATGTTAATTGTTTTTGGTGGTACGTTTTTTGCAGTTATGTATAGGTGTGAATTACCACAATTTCTAGGTAGTTTTGGAATGATGGGGAAAGTTTTTATGCCTGGAAAGAGAAACGTTGAGGAATTAATAAGTAGAGTATCAGAATTAGCAACAATTGCTAGAAAAGACGGAATGATGGCCTTAGAGGGGCAAGAGGTGCCAGATAAATTTTTTGAAAAAGGGCTGCAAATGCTAGTTGATGGTGCTGATGAAGCAAAATTAAATGAACAGCTTCAATTAGAATTAGCAGCTATGAAAAAAAGACATGAAGCCAATCAAGCAGTTATTGGTTCTTGGATTGATATAGGGCCTGCTATGGGAATGATAGGAACATTGGTAGGTTTAGTTGCTATGTTAGGAAACATGGCCGATCCAAAAGCTATAGGTCCTGCTATGGCAGTGGCACTGTTAACTACCTTATACGGAGCAATGCTTGCTAATGTTATTTTCCTTCCTATGAAACTGACATTAGAGCAAAATACTCAGAAGGAGATAGTTTTTCGAGAAATGATTGTTAGTGCTCTAAGGGCAATTTCTAGGGGTGAAAGTCCAAGAAATATACAAGATCAACTACTAGCCAACCTGCCGCCAAAACAGCAAGAGAAAATCGAAGCTGCTGCTGCTGCAAGTTAATAAAGGAAAATAAAGATGGCTGTATCAAAAGAAGCTGAAGACGTAATAGTAGAAGATAGCTTTACGGAAGACGACTGTCCTAAATGTCCTCCACAAGGAGCACCAGCCTGGATGTCTACTTTTGCAGATATGGCTACATTACTTATGGCATTCTTTGTTTTAATTTTATCATTTGCTGAATTTAATGTGCCTAAATTCAAACAAATTAGTGGAAGTTTAAAAAATGCTTTTGGAGTACAGAGAGTATTGCCAGTTGTTGAACAACCAAAAGGGACCACAATATTAAGCTTAAATTTCAGTCCCTCGCCTTCACCCTCAGTTCAAGAGACCGTTAGACAAAAAACTACACTAGAAGAAGAGCCAGAGATAGATCTGCAAACTAAAGATAAAGAAGAAGATTTCAAAGATGATACCAAAGAGCTAGCTAAAGCAGTAGAGGAGGCAGTTGCAAGAGGAGATATAGATATACAAGTTTTAGGAAAAAATGTAGTACTTAATTTCACACCTACAGAAGCAGAAGAGAAAGAACTACCTCAATTATTACAAGAAACTCTGAATGCTATTGAAAAAGCAAAATCTGCAGCAGGAAAGTCAGAAAAAGATGTCTTAGTAGGAGGAATTGAAGATAAATTACAAAAAGTAGCTAAAGCCTTAGACAATGCTAGAGATGCCTTAGAAAAACAAAATAAAGAGAAAGAGAATTTTAAAGACTCAACAAAAAAAGCTGAACTTACAGAAGAATCATTAAAAGTAGCATTAAAACAGGAAATTGGACAAGGACTTGTTACTGTGGATAAAAAAGAAGATAAAGTTATTATAACAGTTGGAGCTGGTGGAGCATTTCCTTCAGGTACAGCTAATTTAACTCCAGCAGCAAAAAAGATTATGTCTAATATTGCAGAAGTAAATAAAAAAGGAAATAGTACAATAAAGGTTACAGGTCACACAGATAATGTACCACTAGTTTTTGGATCGCAATATAGAGATAATTGGGATTTAGCTGCAGCTAGAGCAGCATCTGTAGTTCAAAATTTAGAAGAAACGAAAATTATAGATGCTAAAAGGTTAATTGCAACGAGTAAAGGAGAAACAGAGCCTATTGCAAATAATGAATCAAGGCAAGGTAGAAGTAAAAATAGAAGAATAGAAATTGAAATTAATTATGGAAAATAAAAACTACGAAATAAGTAATATGGTTAATTACCTTGGTAATGGAAAAGTTTCATCAGAAACTAATAACATACATTCAACCAAGTTTTCAAAAAGAGAAAAAAATATAAACCAAGTTGGAAATGGTAAAAGTTTCACAAAAGAATTTAAAACTGCTTTTGATGATAATAAAATTAAAAATCAAAATATTAATAATATCCAAAAAAGTAGTGTTTTATCCTGGCTTATAAATACTGTTAACCCTTTAAATCATTTACCGGTAGTTAGTACTATAAATAAATTTACAAATAAAACATATAAATCATTAGACATGGCACAGTCAGCTATTGGAGGTGTAATCTATGGAGGCCCATTAGGCTTTGCAAAGGGTTTAGGAAGTTGGTTTATCAGCAAACTAATTCCAAGTGGTGCCTTTGCGAGTAATTTTAAGAGTAAAAAAAATGATCAACTTATTATTAATAATTTAGCTATTAATGAAGTAAATCAGCTAGAAAAGAATATACAAAGTAAAAAGAATAGACAAGATTCTAATATCCAAATTAAACATACTCCCAAAAAATTAAATAATATCGTTAAAGAGAGTAATCTAATTAATAATGAAATTAATTCGAAACAAAAGGCTCAATATAATAATTTTTTTTATTACTACTCTAATGAAAAACTGTCTAAAAAAAGTAAAATTGATATTGACGCTTAAATTCAATATATGCTAGAAAAAAGATACTTTGGTAATTGTCACTGTAAAAAAATAGCTTTTAATTTCTATAGTAAAATTGAATTTTCTATAATTAAAGTTGACTGTAGCATATGTAGCCCGACGAGATTTTTACATTGAATAATACCTCATAAAGAATTTTTTTTAGATAAGGGGAAAAACTATTTAAAAACTTATAGTTTTGGAACTAAGTCTGCCATTCATTATTTTTTGTCTGTTTTGTGGTATAAAGAGTTTTTATCAACCTAAGTCACATGAAAAATTCATATAGTATAAATTACTACAGTGTATATTCTCCTCCTAAAATAGAAAATTATTGATTTTAAAGGGCAATTATAGTGTAAACATTAAAATACATTAAAGCTAAATAGTTCCGCCTTTCATAAAACTGTCAACTTCTTGATCACTTAACATACAACAACTAGTAATTGTAGAATTATTTTTTTCATCATCACTAAGTCTAGTATCACTATAACTAGGCTGTAAATACATAACGCAACTTACAGGAATAATCTCAATATTTTCTTTAGTTATTACTTTCTTCTGATCAACCATATCTTTTACAAAAAGATCACTATTACTAAAAATTCTTACTTTTTCACCATTTACTTCAATTCTATCTATAATAATTACCTTTTTATTAGGATCTTTAAAAACTTGCTTAATAGATCCACTGTATAAATGAGTTTTAATAATTTTTTTTGCAGCTGTATTATCATAATTATCCCAAATATATTTTTTTAGTCTTATTGAGAGTTTGTCAAAAGCAGCATTACTAGGAATATATAAAACCTTTTTAAACTTCGCTTCATTTAAAAAAAGTTTTTCATATTTAGCCTTTTTAATTAATTTATAAAAATAAGTATAATCTTCTGATTTTTTTAAAAAGTTAAGAATATCTAGATTATCTTCAGCACTACTAGCTCTACCTAAGCTTATGATAATAAATATTATACCTATATATTTTACTATGTTCATATTACCCCCTAACGTTACATAAATAGAGAAAAGAGTTATACTCCAAACTTTATATTAGACATTTCTTTCCACCTATCTGGTTCAGTCTTTTTAATATCTATTATTTTTATAAACATTCTTGGTGTAACGGTCTCAATATCATCAATATTACTAAATACCCACTCTAGTATTTCCCTATCAATTTTATCAGTCCATCTATTTTCATCACTCATAATCTCTCCCTTTATTTAATTTAAATTAAATTTGATAAATTTACTATAGAAATTTTTTTTCTTATATTTTCAAAATATAAGTTTACATTTATATTTATATCAACATATTTTGTTTTAAACACTAATTCAGTATAAGCCTGCATTCCATTTATATTATATAAAAGTAAAGGTTTTATATTATGTAAAAAAAAACCTTTACTTTTAAGTGCCCTTAAAAACTCTTTTGCTATTATTTCATTAGGTAGATTAGAAATTGAAATAAGTTCTCCATCATCTTTTAATTTACTTTTAATTAAACCCACAGTATTTAAAAGTTCTTTTTTACCTAAAGTACATAAACATTGAGTATCTGAAATATAGTCAATACTATCATCACTTAAAATGTTAAAGTTATCGGTGAAAGTTAAATTTGGAAATCTTTGATTTTTAAATAACTTTTTAGCTCTTTCAATAGACTTTTTACTTCTGTCAAAACCTATTATACTTGATCCAATTAAAATTTTTGAATAAAAAGCAGATAAATAACCTATATTGCATCCTAAGTCTAATATATTACAATTAAATTTAAAGTTATGAAGCATAGAATTACCATATTTTAAAATATCATGAGATTTTTTTGAAAGTGAAATTATTTGAAGAACTTTATATGAGGCTACCAAATCATAAAACTTAAAAGAAAATTTATAGTTATAATTTTTGTTATTTTTAATAATATAATCTAGGTATTTTTTTTTAATTAATTTAGCTATCGAACTTTTATCTAGCCGCCCACTAGACCAGTCTTCATATTCTTCTGCAGTATTAAAAAAAATAATCCCTAAATCAAGTAATTGTTTTTTCAGTAAATTTTTAGCATAAAAATAGTCTATCAAAACTCTATTCTTTAGTGGTGGTTTTTTTACGGTAAGCTTTTGCAAGTTTTTTCCTTTTTCTCTTTTTTAGCAATTATTTGAACCCTATATTTTACAAAAATAATTTCTTGTAATAATCTTAATTAGCAATTTTTATATTTGAATTATCTTATCTATCATAAATTCTTCACGATATTTATTATCTATACACTTTTTTTTAAATATTTTATATTATAATTATAACTTTATAAGTGTAGTTTTAAATTTTATAATTTTTTTCCATGAGCCTTCGTAGTAAATATATGTTTAATCTAAACCTATTATTGAAACTAATTTTTAATAGATATTGTACTAATAAACTTTATTAAACATTTTCAATAAAGTTATATCAAAGTATTATGCCTCTGTTTTTACATATGTAATTTAAAACAGTATAAGAAGTACTATTACTTTCAGGATATTGCCATCCTGCCACTAAATCAGAAGGATTGCTTGATGGAACATCATCCTCAGCCATTATGAATTTGTGATAATAAATCTTCAACCACTTAATTTTTAGCTGTTTACAACTTGCTTTTATGTATACTTTTGCTGAACGATCTCCATATTCATCGATGTAATTATAATTAATTAATTGCCAAAAAAAAAATGAAATTTCCTTGTTCCTTTATATTTTGCATATCAATATAAAAAGTATGACCCTTACTTCCTTGTGTTACTTGTGTCCACTCAATAGCTAAAAGAATATTAAAAAAAGAATATATATGTAATAAAACTATAAAAATTAATGTTTTTCTTTTATATATCTGACAAAACATTAAATTTCTTAAGTTTCATTTAAATTTATTTTTAAGACGACCAGCTGCTTTTCCTAAGCTTTTTATCAGTTCTCCCTGAGAATTAAGTTCTCGTGCTTTATGAACCCCATTCTGTACCTTATTCCTAAGATTTTTATCAGTAGCTATTTTAATAGCAATTTTTTTTATTGTATTTTTTATGAAAAAGTTGATCATCAATACTATTAATTACTAGAACTAAAAATACCCTTCAGAAAAGAAGAAATTCCATCTTTGACCTTACTACCTTTATCTATTGTAGCACCAATAACCTTTCCTGTTCCACCTATTATACCTTCAGTAATTTTCTTAGTATCATCAATAAATAAATCAGCTTCTTTGGCTACAGCTCCTGAGAGGTTTTCGGTTCCTTTTTTAAAACCTTCTTTAACTTTTACTCCTGTATTCAAAATAGCATCTGAGCCTACTTTTATTCCATCTTTTACGGTTTTTCCTTTTCCATATGACTTACATTTAGACATAATTCTTTTACTATTTTCTTTATCTTTAAAACTATAATCGCTACTATTATATAACTTTATAATATCAGAACAATCATCCGGATAGATTAAAGTAGAATAAGATTCTTGGTCATCATTTAAATTCTTATACTGCAATGTTTCAGCTGGTAAATTAGAATAGAAAAGATAAATTACAATAAATAAGAATAATTTATTTTTTTTAATTTTTTTCATAACAATAACACTAAATTAGATGTATAACATTTAATTATATAAAATTAAATAATTACTTTTAAAATATACTTAAATTATATATAATGAAACTTCGTTCATCTATCTAGACGGAAGTAAGGTTAATTTTAACCCGAAGGAACGCATTACATTCGTTCATCTCTATTTAAGAGACGGAAGTAGGTAATGAGGCCGAAGGAACGTACTAACTTTTTTAGTTTATTAAGAAAGGAAGTGAAATATGGATAGAATGTCTTTATATTATTTTAATAAAGAGAAACAAGCTATTGAAAACAGAAAAAAGTTGAATAAAATTTTGTCTGTTCTCAGTTCTAAGACTTTTAAGTAATATTAAAAGTGTGAGGCAGTATATTTACTGTCTCACAAATTTTTTCACTGAAATTTTTTTATTCTAACTAAATTTCCGTTTACGTATGTTTTTTTATCAACTTTATTACCTTGCCTATCATAACTAAAATATAGTCCTTCTAACTTGCCCTCAATATATTGTCCATCACTTTTTAATTTACCATTCTCATTATATTCTATGTACTTACCATGTAGCTTGCCATTTTTATAATTTTTCTTGCTTTTAATTTGTATTACCTTATTAATCTCATACTCATGAAAAGTAATATGTTCACCGTTTAAAATATTATCTTTATAACTCTTTTTTAATTCTAATTGACCATTTTTATAATATTTAAGGTATTTTCCTTCTAATTTATTATCTTTATATTTTTTAATACTTAAAACTTGCCCAAAGCTATAATAATCTACGTATTCACCATTTAATTTATTATCTATATAATTTTTTTTACATAATAGGTTACCGTTTCTATAAAATTCAACCCATTCTCCATCTACCATATTATTATTGAATGTAATTTTACTTAATAGTTGTCCATTTTCATAATATTTAAAAAATGTACCCACTTTTTTTCCATTTACAAACTTACCTTTCACATTACCAATGATTTCTCCTGTAAATAAAGTTTTATCATTTCCAATATAATAGATTCCATTAACTACTGTTAAATCTTTATATTTTATTGTTGTTCCATAAACATAAAATGTAAAAAAAAAATTTATTAAAAATAAATATTTTGACATACCAAATAAATATCAAATGTTTTGGTTTAGGTATATAAATAATTAATAGATAATTTTTATTTCTTTGCAGAAAGTCTAACATGTTGGTCTTTAGAAATTTTGCACTTAGTAATGGAATATGAATATTCTTTACCATGCTTAATAGCATAATTACAGTCTATGCCAGTTAATATTTTCCAAAAACCTTCAGCATCAATTTGTTTAGATTTACCTACACCTATTTCAGTAACCCCAAAGTCTCTTTCTAAAGTGATCCATCTTTTTATATCTGCTTCATCTTTCATTTCGCAAACACCATAAATTTTGACTTCATTTTTTTTATTAGTATGAATCTGTCCCGTGCAATTAGCGCTACCAAAGTTTCTATAATTATCTGTCCAAGACCCTAGCATATTAAAAGTAGAATAAGCTGTGCCATCAGTAAATGAAAATTGAAGTCCATCTGGTTTAAAATGGCTATTTAATATGTATTCAAAGCTATTATCTGCTTTAACATTTAAAGAAAGTAGTATCATAATTAGAATATAAAAATACTTCATAATATCATTATAATTAAATTAAAAAAAATGTATCGTTTTTTACACATTTTTTTACATTTGTTCAAAATAAAATTTTAAAGTCTACTTACATTTCAAAAGTGGCAATTTAAATATTCCATCATCATCTTTAACATAACCCTTTTCTTTTAGGCAAAGATTAAAAGCCTCATAAGATAATTTATTAATTTTTGTATCATTACTTCCTCCTCCACTTCCTCCGCCTCCTCCATAAGCTAGTACAGGAGTAATAAATAATATATTGTCTAGGAAGCTATTGTTATCTAAAGCACATATCCTTTCTAAACAAAAAGTAACATCTTTAGAAAATTTATCAAAATTTTGATGCTTAGCACTGAAGTGTAAAGAACACGACGAGAGAAATGAATAAACTAATAGTGATATAATGAAGCGCATACAAGCAATATGTAGCTTTTTATATTTTTTTCTACTTTTATTTGTATTTATTTACATATTTGCTTATAAAATCCTACTGAAGAGTTTAAATAATTAACTGCGTAAGTACATTCTTTTTCTATAAAAGTTATATACCTCCCAGTACCACTTATGTAAATAGCTTTTCCAACACCAGCATCTTCTATTGAGTTTCTCTGTAAATTAATTTGAAACTTATCTCCTCTGTTATCATATCCATCACATATTAAATTGAGATTCAAATTTTTATTTTTATCAATCATGACAGGACCTAAGCATTTTAAAAACCCATAATAACCTTTAGTGTCTTCCCATGACCCCTCTGCTTTATTTACTTTATATTCTCCACCATCTATGAGTTTAACGTTATCTAAAACTGAAACAGTTATGCTCCATTTCAAGGAAAAATCCTCTGAATATATTATCTTTATGTTTAAGAAAGTTAATATTATTAATAAATATTTCATATTTTTTACTAATTGTTTCAATTACTTTTTAATTTTTCAAAGTCTAAGTCATTAATCTTACAAACTCTTCTAGAAAAAGATAAATCTCTAACATAATTTATAGCGTACTTACACTTTGTTCCTATTAATATTTTATTATGTTTACTTGTGCTATCAATTATAAAGCTCTCCCCAACTCCTGCTTTTATATCACTTTTAGATCTACTACCTTTTATCCAGGTTTTAACACCGTTCTGGTCGATGCTTTCACATATATTCTCCAATTTATTTATTTCTTCATTGCTTTTTCTATCAATAAAGCCTATGCATATAAAAGAACCATATTTACCAATATTATTTTTGAATGTTCCTTCAGTTTTAAAAGTTGAAACTTTGCTATCATCACTAAGAATTATTTCTAATTGTGAAAAGTTACCAGCTCCTTCAGATATCAATTCAGCAGAATATAAGTTTGAGGAAATTATAAGTAGGATAATTAATGTAAATATACTTTTCAAATGACTAATCTCCTTTAAGTTCAAACAACTTAGTTTTTGCATAGGTATGACTTAAGGTTTTATTAATTTAGGTTCGTCTTCAAAAAAATTAATAATACACCTTATAACTTTACCAACTTCCTCTTCTTCCGTTTTATACTCATCAAAGGCATTTTCTGTATAAATTTTTTTAAGTTTCATAAAACTATCTTCATTTACCTCAACTTCAAATTGAGGTTCTGATGCGAAACAACCTCCACTACATTTTTCTTTTACATTGTTAAAGATCAAATCATTTTTTTTCATATTTAGTGCAGATTTTATACACTTATCTACCATTTCTTTATTACTTGTAATTGAAAAATTTTCTCTTAAATCATTTAATATTTCTAAATGTGGTTCTTTGAGGTATAAATTTATTTTTTTCATAATAATTCTATATTATATCAATATTAAACTCATTACTAGTCACGATTTTTTAAATTATGAGCAAGGTTTGTTTACTCACTAACTTTTTGAAGTTCTTGCAATCCTGCTTTTGTAATTAAGCATTTTGTTTTTCCGAAAAATGTATCTTCTAAAAATTTTACACTGTATACGCATTTACTATTTTTTAGACTTTTCAATCTCTTATCAGGATAAACTATCATTGCCTTACCAACTCCTGCCCCTTCATCAGTTCCTTCTTGTCTAAAACCTTGCAAATAAAATTTACTTTTATTTTGGAAACTAAATTCATTACTAAAATCTAATTTTGATACTTTTCCACCAATTATATAAGTAGTTACAAAAGCATCCCAGTTACCATAGTTACCTAAATTATCTGTAAAACTTCCTTCAATTTTAAATGCTCTAAAAGATGATTTATTAGTATAGTTGTGTTCGGTTATTGTAGTTCTTTTTCCATTATTAACTATAATATAATCTTCACTCCAACTTAATGAAGTAAGTAATAAGCTGAATATGAGTATTAATTTTTGCATATAATTATTATGTAAATAACATCTCTGCTGTATTAATTTCTTATTACTTTTTAAAAATAAAATCATTTATCAAGATCTTTAAGGGTATTAAATGTATCCTTACTTAATTCACATTTCTGAACACCAAATACATTTTCATTTAAAATTTTTACACTATAAGTACATTCAGTATTGATTAATCTTTTCATGTTTTCATCTGCTCCTATAACTATTACCTTTCCAATTCCAGTACCTACATCACTATCACCTCTTCTACCTTTTAAATAAATTTTACTTAAATTCTGATATTTCCACATAGTACTTAAATCCATATTTAGGATTTTCTCATTCTCTACTTGAGCTATCACTATAGTATCACAAGAACCATAATTGGCAAAATTGTCAGTAAATGTCTCTTCTATTGTGTAAATAACACTTAGTTTAAATCATTTTTGTGTAAATATTTTTTTATCTCATTTTCTTAATCTTGAGTAGAGATTTTATTTTTTATATTTAAAAATCTTCTCCGTAGGTATTATTTGCTTACTTTGAATTGAAGATTGGATTTTATTATTTATAATAAGTTTATTTATACTGAAGGTTTCTTTAATAGGAAAAATATTATTTATTTTTAAATTATATGATGAGGCATTTATTTGATTATATTTTTGTATAAATTCACTTAATGCGTAAAAATTTTGTTTATAGTATTTTAATTTCTTATTCTGTATATTTTTATATTTTAAATCTGATAAAGTATTAGCGTTTAATTTTTTTTTTTCAGAAATACTTTTATTTAAAATTTGACATCTATTATGTAAACATTTTAAGTCTAAATTTATTCCGTTATTATCAATAAATTTCCCATCACCATGCATTTTTCCATTAAGAAAAAATCCTTCATAGTATCCATCTGAATTATTATATTTAACTGTGCCATAACCATTAGGTAATCCATCTTTAAAAATAGTTATCCATTTCTTTTTATTATTATAGTTTTGATATAATTCACCAAAACAATTATGCCATTCTTGTATTTTAAATTTTTCCCAGTCATCTGTATTACTCAAGGTCACAGGCGAAAATTTACAATCAGATATTTCTGCTTTGCTTGAAAAAGCATATAAAATTAAAAATATTGTTAATACGTATTTCATATTATATTAAATTTTAGCAAATAATAGTAAAGCTGTCTTTACGTTTCGTACCTATTAAAAAATCAAATAGTTTCAAACACTACTTTTATTGACAGTATTTTCTAAAAGTCAATATGACATAAAGTTGGTTGCAAGATTTGAACTTGCGATCTTGGGATTATGATTTCCCTGCTCTTTCCCGAATCAGTAAGAAATCTATGGTTTTTTTAGTTGTGTAAATGAGATTGTAAGTCTTTTTGTGTAAAGAACATTTGGTTTAAATCATTATTGTGTAAATGTTTTATCAATTACT
>MDTB01168037.1_pt1 | contig 41076 bp, 32 predicted proteins | sample 811161 | NCBI WGS metagenome assembly MDTB01 (sample SAMN05326650, study PRJNA326480) | marine metagenome | isolation source: seawater | place: Mediterranean Sea | collected 2009 | reverse complement strand
TATCTATATGAAAGTACCTAGATTTTATCAGTATACTATATGTTTAACTAATATTATTTAAGCTTTATAATTTAAATAAAATCTAAGTAAAGAAAGAAAGATATTAGCTTTTAGAATGTATTTATAAACTAAATATTAGAATAAAAATTAATTTTATCAAAAAAATAGAAATTAGATTGATTTTAATATTAAGGTTATTTTTTAACTTGAAAAACTAGATTTTTTTGGCTGTAGTTTTTTTAGAAAAATTAAATTTTTCTAGATTTTCTACTATTTTTTTTATTACTATGTCTATATTATTACCTGTTATAGCAGAAAATGAAATAATATTTCTTTTTTGAAGTAATTTAATTATTTTATTATCTTCTAAAATATCATTTTTTGAAACGAATATAAGCTTAGGCTTATTAGATAAATCTACTTCGTGGTTTTTCAACTCATTTTCAAGTATTTTTAAGTCTGATTCAATATCAAAAGAAGTTCCATCTAATAAAATTAAAAGCAATTTAGTTCGCTCAATATGTCTTAAAAATTGAATTCCTAATCCTTTCCCACTACTAGCACCTTTTATTAAACCTGGTATGTCAGCCATTACAAAAGAATTAAAGTCTCCGTACTTAACTATTCCTAAATTAGGTATTAATGTAGTAAACGGATAATCTGCTATTTTTGGTTTAGCAGCAGAAATTGTGGAAAGCAATGTAGATTTACCTACATTTGGAAAACCTACTAATCCAACATCTGCCATTATTTTTAGTTCTAAATCAACTATTCGTTCTTCTCCAACTTGACCATCATTTGCAGTGCGAGGAGCGGTATTTTTTTGAGTTTTGAATCTCGCATTTCCAAAGCCTCCATTTCCTCCATTAACAATTACTTTAGATTGATTTTCTTTTGTTAACTCACATAATATTTGATTTGATTCGACGTCGATAGCAATAGTTCCTAATGGGACTTGAATAGTAATACTTTTCCCATTTCTACCATGCATATTTTTACCTCGACCATGCTGCCCTCTTTCAGCTTTATAGAATCGATTAAAAGAAATATCTTGAAGCGTGGACAACTGTTTATTTGATTTAAGAATAATATCTCCTCCATGTCCACCATCTCCACCAGATGGGCCGCCCTTAGGCATAAACTTCTCCCTGTGAAAAGCAATGCAACCATGTCCTCCATCACCTGCTTTAACTTTAATCTTAACATGGTCAATAAATTTCAATCTAACTTAACCCATGTTTTCAATCATTGCATCACCAAACTCAGAACATTTAAGTAAAGTAGCATTTTCCATCTGCCTGTGAAAATCATATGTTACTTTTCTTTGATTAATTGTTTGGTCAAGACTACTAATTATTAAATCTGCAGCTTCAGTCCATCCTAAATATCTCAACATCATTTCACCTGATAAAATTACAGAACCAGGATTAACTTTATCCTTTCCAGCATATTTAGGAGCGGTTCCATGTGTTGCTTCAAAAATAGCTTTACCAGTTTGATAATTAATATTAGCTCCGGGAGCTATTCCAATACCACCTACTTGAGCAGCAAGTGCATCTGAAATATAATCACCATTTAAATTCATAGTTGCTATTACATCATATTCAGAAGAACGGGTTAAAATTTGTTGTAAAAAATTATCTGCAATTGCATCCTTTACGATTAACTTACCTTCTTTTTCAGCTTTATTCATTTCATTATTAGCAGCTTCTTCACCTTTAATTTCCTTAATTTTATCCCATTGCATCCATGTAAAAACTTTATCACCAAATTCTTTTTCAGCTATATTATAACCCCAATTTTTAAATGCACCTTCAGTAAACTTCATAATATTACCCTTATGAACTAAAGTAATATTCTTACGATTATTATCAATTGCATATTTTATTGCAGCAATTACAATTCGTTCAGTTCCTTGACTTGAAATCGGTTTAATTCCAATTCCCGTAGTATTAGGAAATCGAATTTTATCAAATAATTCAGGCATTTCTTCTTTTAGAAAACTCATAAATTTATGATTTTCTTCAGATCCTTTTTCGAATTCAATTCCGGCATATATATCTTCAGTGTTTTCTCTAAAAATAACCATATCAATTTTTGATGGATCTTTTACAGGAGAAGGTACATTATTAAACCAACGAACCGGTCTCAAACATACATATAAATCTAATTTCTGTCTTAATGCTACATTTATAGATCGAATGCCTCCACCTACAGGAGTTGTTAATGGCCCTTTAATAGCAACTAAATATTCATTTATTCTCTCAAGAGTTTCTTCAGGTAACCAAGTATTTGGTCCATATACATCATTTGCTTTATCTCCTGCATAAACTTCAAGCCATTCAATTTTTCTTTTACCATTATAAGCCTTTTTAATTGCAGCATCCAAAACTTTCTTTGAGGCTCTCCAAATATCTACACCAGTACCATCACCCTCAATAAATGGTATAATAGGGTTATCAGGTACATTTAAACTATCATCCATCATTTTAATTTTTTCACCATTAGCAGGTGTAAATGTCTTATTCATATTTTAACCTTTAATTTGTTGTTGTTCTTTTTTTATAATAATTTTTAATATCATTAGAATTTTAATAAATATTAGAGTAAAATGATACTAATATCAATTAATACTTTAATGACCAGCATTCATATTTTATATAGCTTTTTTTATTAGGTCTTCCTTTTTTTGTAAGGCTGCAATCACTGAAATATCTATAATATCCTGAATACTACAGCCTCTTGATAAATCATGCAGAGGTTTATTTAATCCTTGCAATAATGGTCCCCAGGCTGAATATCCAGCCAACCTTTCAGTAATTTTATACGCTATGTTCCCAGCATCTAAATTAGGAAAAACAAAAATATTTGCATTTCCTTTAATTTTTGAATTTTCTATTTTTCTCTGTGATATTTGAGAATCAATTGCCGCATCGAATTGAATTTCACCTTCATGTAATATTTTTGGATATTTTTTTCCAAATAGTTCTACCGTTTCCTGAACTTTTTTAACCCTATAGTGCTCACTACTTCCTTTGGTAGAAAATGATAGGAAAGCAATTCGAGGTTGTTCTTCAGTTAACAAATGATGGAATTCTGATGCATTTTTTGCAATAGATATTGATTGTTCTGGTGTAGGTTCAGGGATTACGCCACAATCAGTAAACGTATAAGCTGATTTTCCATTAGAATTTACCATTAAAAAAATACTAGAAATCCATTTTGAGTTAGGCTTAATACCAATAATTCTGATATAAGTTCGAATTACATCAGCTGTGGAATTTATTGATCCTGCTACCATACCATCAGCTTCACCAATCGACACTAAAGTAGTACCAAAGTGAAGTGGATTATTTAAATAATTCAAAAACATTTTACGAGACCAATTTTTTGTAAATTTAAAATTAGATAAATAATCTACATATTTGTCATCTTTAGAATTAAAATCTTCAATATTCACTATATTTATTCCAATTTTTTTCAATTCTTTAGACGCTTCTTTTACCCTTATATCAGAATTCTCGGGTAAAATAATTTTTGCACCTGTTTTTAATGCTCTTTTTATGATATTATCTCTAATCGTTCGCATCTAATTTTCGTTTCAGTTCTTCAATAACATTTTTTGGAACTAAATTTGATACATCACCACCCAAACCTGCTACCTCTCTAACTAAAGATGAACTTAAATGTGTATAATTTTGATGAGCAACTAAAAAAGTAGTTGTAATAGACTCTTCTAAGCTTCTATTTATTAAAGCCATATTAAATTCATATTCATAGTCTGACAGAGCTCTTATACCCCTTATAATCACCTCTGCATTTTTCTTCTTGGCATAATCAACAAGTAATCCAGTAAAATTATCAACCTCAATATTTGGAATATTGCTAGTTACATCTTTAATCATTTTTAAACGTGTTTTTTTTGAAAAAAGAGGTTTTTTTTCCGAATTTATTGCGATGGCTATAATAACTTTATCAAATAAAGTTGAAGCTCTCTTTAAAATATCCAAATGTCCTAAAGTGATAGGATCAAATGAACCTGGATATATTGCCGTTATTAATTTTTTTTCCATCCAAAAACTACTTGTGTATTACCATAATATTTAATTCGAATATCTTTTGACTCTTCAATTTGGAATCGCTTCATTTCAATAAAATACTTCCCATTTTCTGATAAGATATTTTTTACCAAATCATGTAATTTAGACATATCTACCTTTTTGTATGGAGGATCAGCTAAAATAATGTCAAATTTATTATTACATGATTTTAAAAAAGAAAAGACATCTTCTTGTACTATATTTATTTTATCGTTTGGACATATATGATTAATATTTTTTTTCAAATATTTCATACTAGAGTAATGCATTTCAACAAATGTTGCTGAGGATGCTCCCCGACTTAATGCTTCTATACCAAGTGTTCCAATACCACTAAATAAATCGAGAACATTACTACCTTCAAATGGTCCAATTATCTGCATTGCTGATTTTTTCACTCTTCCCTGAGTTGGCCTTATTTTAGTATCTTTACATGTATAAAACTTTCTACCCTTATATTTTCCTACGATAACGGAAGCCAATTAAAAGGACTTTAATGAAATTGTTGTAAATGATTCGGGTCCGGATTGAATATTTATTTCGTAATTCTCCAAAATATTTGAATCATTTAGACGCAGTAAGATTGAGACAATATTTTTAAATTCATCAATAATCATGACAAAAGAATCTGATGTAAAATCATAAGAAGTGCTCATAACGAATCGTTTACCAATTTTTTCTTTAATATCATTTAAACCTATTATATTTGGATTTGATTTCCCCTTCCATGGCAACTTAAATAAATAATACTTCTGATTTAATTTATTTATGGAAGTTCTAATGTTTATACCATGAAAATTAGATTCTTCAAGCATTTTAACTTGTTGAATATTAAGATTTTTGAAAAGAATTGATACTATGTCTTTTTGAAAATAAACCTGGCTAACTTTTAGGCCAATTTCTGGATTCAATAATAAATCAATTAATCCAGTCATTACTTGATTCTTTGTAATATTTTTATTAAGGACTGGTTTTTCTAAATCATTTTTCGATTTAATTATTGGAAGTAAATATAAAGATCCAATCGCAGACATAACTGCAAAAAATACTCCTGAAATTAAAATCATTACTGATCTTGATTTTTGATTTTTTTGATGGTTAGATTTACTATTTCTATTTTTTAAATTATCATTATTCTTTAAATATGAAATAGTTTTATCAACTTTTTCGGCTTGTAGCCCGGGTTTGTTAATTAAGTTTAAATCAAACATCAAAACCTCTAAAAGAAATTCCTGTTTCAGCGAATATAAAAAATTTTCTGTCTATCTTTAGATTGAATTTTTGTGATAATTCTATTATTTGAAAATGATTTGGATTTGAATTGATAATATTTTCTAATATGTTTATTTTATTTGATGATGAATATATGTAAACCTTTTTGCTAATATTAAATCTTGAAAAGTCACCTGAAATACATTTCTCCAATTGATTTAAAATTTTATCAGTAGATTTAGAGCATCCATAATAATTATGAAGCTTAAAAATACCATTTATATTTTTAAAACGAATAAAACTAACAAGTTTATTTTTTCTTATCCATAAAATATCATTTTGATTGTGACTTCCTAGTCTCCAAACAATATAATCTCCGATTTTTTCAGAATTATATATAGATCTCAAACAAGATTCAGCTGAAAAAATACCTAAAGATAAGAACCTTAGTTCTGCATTATGAAATTTAATAGATTCTAGAATAGCACTTTTTATAGAAACTGGCATGTGAACATTAAGACTTTTTGATATTTTCGATTCAAATGGATAATAAAATGATTCAAATCTTCTTGAAAAGTTAGAATCATAATTCGTAGACATTAACCAATTATGAAAAGATTTAAATTCAATATTCTGAGGTATCTGTGTCTCTGAAAGATGTACTGAGTCTATATCAAGAGTTAAATATATTCTAGGGGTTTTTAATTTGAATTGTTCAATTAATTCACCAAAAAGTGATTTAAAAAAATCTGGAGAAGATAAATCTGATTTTTCATAAGATTTAACTCCATGTCCATTCAGTACAGGTTCAGTTGTAGTTGGCGTCCAACTTAAATAGTGGAATTGTTGACCTGCTTGGGCGATGGCCAGCACAATAAATCCTTAAGTTGATTTCCAACTTTTAATTCCACCTGAAATCATTCCATGATCATCAGCTTTAAATCTATATAAATAAAGGAATCGAGGTTCACTGTAATTTAAAGGGACAGGACTGGTAATTGATAATATAGGATTTTCAATGTCTGAATTATCAATTTCAATTTTATAATAATTACCAGTTAAAGGACACTTCAATAATTCAAAATCCAATCTAAATCCTTTTCTTTTATAGTCTGAGTAAACCTCTATATGGCTTGTTGTATCAACACCATACTCCCCTACATAATTTTGATTCTGCCTGATATTTTCAATATTCTGACTATTAACATAGATCGTATCAACAATACCAGACTCCTCATTTTGTATCCCTACGGAGTATACAAAATCTGTTACTTGTTTCTTTAAAATTTCTTCTGAACTAAAAGTTGTGTCTACAATCATTTGTAAATCTCGTGGGATTTTAAATACCTTTGGATTACCATCAATATGTATTACTTTATCTCCATAAAATAAACTATCTCCCATTAAAGAGTCTCGAGCCTGTTGTACAACTTTAAATAGTTCTTTGCCATCTAAGGTATAATTTCCAGTTAATTCATAAAATAGCTCTTCTGCAGAATAAATTACTTCCATTCTGTGTCTACTTTCATTTTTATAATACGACTCTTCTCTGTCAATTGAGTCAGGTATATAAATAGCTAACCCTAAAATTATGAAAGCGAAAGTTAAACCCCAATCTAAAAAGCCGATTTTACGATCATTATTTTTATTCATTAGTTATCCTTAAACGTGATTTTATTAATATTTTTAAAATATTTTTCCAACCATTTATTATTATTATACTCAATTATTAGTCATTTTGGCCAAAGTTATATTTTACACAACTAAATTCTTGCATATAAAAATATGACTAATTAAGCATTATAATGTTAATTATAAAATTCTTAATATTTTTTTATTTTACAAATTACTTTTTAAGCTGAGTTAATTTTACCAACTATGATAATTAATTTTCTACAAAACAATTTTAAAAATTTAATTTTATACATTATTTAAATATAGAAAATCTATTATTGTTATTATTTAAATAATGGTTCTATCCAGAAAACTTTTTAAAATCTGAATTTTCATTAAGTTCAGATTCTAAGTTTTTTATTAATTCTTTAGCTTTTTTTGAAATATTTTTAGAAATATGAATATTTATTCTTACGAATAAATCACCCATTCTATGAGAATTTAATTCAGGACAGCCTTTATTTCTTAATCTCAACATTTGACCAGGTCTAATACCCGCAGGCACTTTTAGTCTAACCTTACCTTCTAATGTTGGAACTTCGATTTGTCCTCCAAAAACAGCTACAGGATATGAAACAAATGCATCAACGAAGATATCATTATTATCTCTAACAAATAATGAATGTTCGACTTCTTCAAAATATATTATTAAATCACCCGCAGGAGTACCATTGGGGCCTTTATTCCCTTCACCTCTTTGTGTCATATAATTTCCACCTGAAATACCTGGTGGAATTTGAAATGAAATTGAAGCAGATACTCTAGAAAGGCCCTCCCCATTACATTTACGACAAGGTTTTGAAATTACTTTACCACTACCTTTACAATTTTGACATGACTGTACATTTACTACCTGCCCAAATAAAGATCTTTGCATTCTACGCACTTCACCAGAACCATTACACCCAGTACAAGTAATTGGCTGTGCTCCTTTTTCCCCTCCTGAGCCGTGACAACTTTCACAGCTTTCATATCTTTTAATTTTAATTGTTTTATCTGAACCAGAAGATACATCTTCTAGTGTAACGGGAATACTTAATTTTAAATCTTTTCCTTTACGTTGGTGACTAGACCTACCACCATTAAAAAAATCTCCAAACCCAGATGAACCAAAAATATCAGAGAAATTACTAAAAATATCATTTAAATCTGAAAATCCTGACGCGTTATATCCATTACCATTAATACCAGCGTGACCAAATTGATCATATTGAGATTTTTTTTGATTATCACTCAGAACAGAATAAGCTTCAGCCGCTTCTTTAAATTTTGTTTCAGCTTCTTTATTCCCCGGATTACGATCTGGATGATATTTCATAGCAACTTTTCTGTATGCTTTTTTAATATCACCTTGAGACGAATCTTTGCTAACACCTAAAATATCATAAAAGTCGTTCAAACTAATCTTCCTGTTTTAATTTGCTTACAACTACTTTTGCATGACGTAATATTTTGTCATGATATTTATATCCTTTTTCAAATTCATTTAAAATTATTCCTTCATCGCATTCATCTGATTCTTGACTCATTAATGCTTCATGAAGTTCAGGATTAAATTTAGTCCCAATTGAGTCAAATGAATTAATACCATTTTCTTCAAAAGTTTTTTGTAATTTGTTTTTAACTAATAATATACCATCTTTCAAAAGACTTTCTTCCTTAACAGATTCTATTGTCCTTGAAAAATCATCAATAATTGGTAATAAATCTTTTATTAATGATTCACCTGAATATTTCGTTGTTTGTTTTCTTTCACTAATAGAACGTCTTTTAAAATTATCAAATTCTGCTAATAATCTAATATTTTTATCTTTAAAGCTATCTAATTCTGAAGATTTTTTTTCAAGCTCTAAAGTTAACTCCTTAATTTCAGATTTATACTTATTAACTTTTGAATTACTTTTAGTTTTTTTTACACTTTTATTTTTTTCAGATTTAACTTTTTGAGCCAAAAAGAACCTCCAATAAATATTAAAGCGGAGAGGGGGAGATTCGAACTCCCGGTAGATTTCTCTACACCCGCGTTCCAGGCGAGTACATTCGACCGCTCTGACACCTCTCCAAAATTGTTTAATTTAGAATTAAATCGTATTTATAAATCTATCTCAAATAACCAATTACTTAAAAAACAAAAAGGGGCAATAATGCCCCTTTCTAAATTAAGTGATAATTAATTTATTGTTCAAGAATCAAATTTACAATTTGAACAATATCAAGAACATTTATAGCACCGTCATTATTCACATCTGCAAATGAATTATATCCTTGATTTAATACTATTGATACTGTCTGTACAACATCTAAAACATTTATTGATCCATCATTATTAATATCACCATTGAGACCTTCAGGTTCTGAAAATGGAAACTTAAGATTATCAATAAATGCAGCATCAATACAATTAGTTGATAAGCAATCTGTGGACCCACCTCCAGTATCTTTTATAAATGTCCATACAAAATCATGCTGTCCCTGAGAAACTTCATATTGAACATTATTCCATGGTGATGTTCCGTCTTGATTTGTCTGGAATTGATTCATTAGACTACCATCAATATAAAACTCTAAGCCATCAAAAAAATAATTGCCAGAGCTACTATATTCAGCTGAAACTCGATAATCAAATTCTAAAATACCATCATTTAATACATCCATAGATATTGAAAGTGAAGATGATTGGCTATCGTCTATTTGGGCAGATACTGCGCTATAATCACCTTCAGAAGATGAATTTGAAGTAATTATCCAACTATTAATATCAGAATTATTCCAGTTATGACAGGAAAAATCTCCTGTTTCGAAATTTTCTATTAGTTCACCTAAGAATAAATCAAAATTTAATGCGTTAAAATAATCTTCGAAATCTATTGAAGAAACACTGATTTGTGGATTTAAATTAGAACCTAATTGAATTCCAATAGGTATATTAATATCAAATGAAATATTTAATAATTCACTTCCAAATAATGAACTCAAATTATCAGAATAGAAATTCTGAATTTCTACATTCCCATTAGTATTAACTTCAATAACTGGATTAAGTAAGGGTGTACTACCTACATTTTCAATTGATACTGTAACTGTTCCATCACCTCCGGGCATAAGAGTACCACAATTCGCATCAATAAAAATATCTTTTACTTTTAATTGAGGCGCAGAAGCAGTTAATGCAAATTCTCCGCTCCATACATCATCTCCAGAATTTAAATTATATGTAAATTGTATTTGATATCCATCAGGAATATTAGGAGAAATATTCAACTCTATTTCAGAAAAAATAATAGTTTGATTATTTAAAATACTGCCTAATTCAAAATTTGAATTATTAATATTAACAAACTGATTATCACTAAATAATTCTAATTCAATATAGTTTGCTGGATTTAATCCTACATTGGAAAATTGCAAAGATAGTCCTAAACTCGAACCATATAAAACTTCACCATTAGTAGAATAATTATCCATAATTAGATAAGCTCCTTCAGGACTAATAACCATTAATTCATTTTCGTATATATATTTATTATATGATGAAATGACTAAATTAACTTCTCCTGGAATTGAACTTACATTTAATATATTTAAACTTGCAGTTCCATCAGAATTTGTATAACCTGATGCTAATAATTCTCCATTTCTTGATAAAGCAACTAAATCTCCCTGACTACCAGTACTTATTATAAAATTTTCTTGACCTATAATTATTGTTGACTCGTAGTCTGCATTTAAATTTGTTGGTGCTAAAGTTCTAATATTAATGGTAGGGTCACCGAAAAACGTCCAAAAGGTACTCTCATTTGTACCGGAAGTACCTTGGGCATCATTCATGTGCAAACAACCATTTATTGCTATTCCACCTAGGGTACGAGTTAACATTGTACTATTAGCACTAACACCATCGAAACTTTCTGTGAGAATTTTATTCATCGCCCATTGACCATGCATAGGTGGCACCCAACTTTGTGGAATAGTAGAACCCATATTTGCAATAGCACCTGTAGGCTGACCATTGTTAGTAGATCGTTGCCATGCTTCAGAAAAACACTCATTAGTACTTTGAAACTCACCCACATTACATCCAACTGTAATAACAAATGGTAGCTGACCATTATTTGTCAGTGAATTTACGTTAGAAGTATTCAACGGAGCTCCATTACCCCAACTTGTAATGCTACCATGACCTGTATAATTAACAATACCTGCACCACCATTTACAGCATTGATACCTTGAGTTACATTTCCACCGTTACTATCGTAAATTCCACTATATTGATTATAACTATATTGCGATAAAACACTACTCCACAACCAATCATTAAAGTCATCATCAGTATAACCATTCATTCCAGGCCCTTCTTGAGATGCAATACCTAATGCTTTTTGATACCAATTACCACTTGTTGGATATCTCTCATAGTTGATTGACCTTTCAACTTGAGTTTCAATTTGACTTGGATTTTGTCCTGAAAATCTACCTACGATAATATCTGAATAACTATCATTACCTGATATAAAACTAAAACTAGGATCTGATGCAGATCCATTAACATAAACAGAAGGCAATTGACCTTCATCACCAACAAGTAAAACAAACGTCAAACCATTTGAATAATAGTAGTCTGCAATATAATTTTTAATTGCTTCGGCACTTCCACCAGCTTCATTTACACCTACAATTTCAATTGGAATACCTTTATATTTTTTCCACTGAACAAATGGCTCCATTGTAGGTAAAAAAGCTTCATTACAAATAACTAACATATTTCCATGTTCAAGAATATAATCAAATCTCGTATCATTATGGTTATTAAGGAAATGACTATCATATATATTTTCAAATTCAAATGATCTTTTTGGAATATTATCTCTAATCAAAATATTTTCAGTATCTAAACCATTAGATTTAATCTCTACTTCAATTATGTTATATACTCTTAAAATCTTAGAAATAGGATTATATTGTATTGGATATGTATTAACAGGAATACCTCTGATATCTTTTATGATATAGGGTTTTCCTAATTCTACGAGATTTCTAGGATAGAATTCATCTATTAAATAATCACTACCATATTCAAATAAAATATTATCAGGATTAACTAGTCTAGATAAATTACCTTTAGAGGGTAATATTTCATAATTAGAATATTCTGTATATTTAAAATTAGTAACATTAATCTCCATTTTTTGATCATCAGGTATAATTATCGATGCTGTCAATTTGGGTAAATCTGGTGCACCTTTTTTTAATATTTGAGAACCATTTGATAAATGAATAATTTTTCCTTTTTCTCCATCTACATTGAAAATATTAAAATCATCTAATTCGATTGTTAATTTTGTTGTGTTAATATTTGAGAAATTTACTTTTATATTTTCATTATTTAAATCTGCTCCTTGTAGTTTTACTACTTCGTAAGCGGGAAATAAAAATTGTATTATACTTAGAGTTAATAACACTATTTTTTTCATAAATACCTCTATTTTTGAATAATTACCTAATTACTATTATATTTTAGTACTATAAAATATACTAAATATGCCACTTAGTTTGTTGTCAGATTGTATCAATTTAATAAATTATTTAGCAAAATAAGAATATCTGAAATCGTTAAAAAACCATCAAAATTACTATCTCCAGAACATATACCATTCTCATTTAAATCTACAGTTAAAATGATTTCAATAATTAAATTTATATCGGAAATATCTATATTTGAATCATTATTTATATCTCCACTCCCGCATACTGAAAATTTTAAATGAAATAAGCCTCCCAATGTATTTCCTACATAAAGACTATTAACTTTATTAATAGGTTGGTTTATTGAAACCTTTAAATTTGTACCTAAATCGGGAAATTTAAAATCTTCATTTAATATAAAATCTGCATTCTCTAAATCACCTTCATTTTCAAATAAAAAAATTCCATTATTTTCAGATCCTAATAACAAATCAAAATCATTATCATTATCATAATCAAAAAACTCTGGAAATGCTTTACTTTCTACAGAAATATTTGAATAGTTTTCAGTAACAAAGTCAAAATTAAAGTTAAAACTAGAACCAATATTTTCATACTGAGTAATTTTCCCATCAGAATTACCAATAAATAGATCATAATCTCCATCATTATCAATATCTACAAAATTAGGTACTGAATTATATCCTACGTCGATATCGAGAAAACTGCTGAAACTACTAAATTCCCAACTATTTAAATTCCCTAAATTTTCTGAGTAAAATATTTTTCCATATGTCTCTCCTGTAAAAATATCTAAATCACCATCATTATCAATATCTATAAAAGTTGGTGATAAATCTTTTCCTATCATATTTCCTAAAAACTCTTCATCAATTATATGATATTCAGGTTTTATGTTAGTACCTCTATTTTCTAAAAATTTCAATCGCCCATTCCATGGAAATGTATTAGTTTCAAATGAATTTCCAATTATTAAATCATCGTCTCCATCACCATCAATATCAACTAATTCAGGACTAACTTTATCATAGAAATCTAATGCATTTAAAAAATTCCTATTAATTTCTACATAAAGGGGAAACTCACTATCTCCAACATTATCAAAATAATAAAAGTTATTAATTGATTGAAATCCGTATGCCCCACCCAAAACAGTTATAAATAAATCCATGTCTCCATCATTATCAATATCCGAAAAAGATGGCATGTTCTGACCTGAGGATACTATTGTATAGGGCGTATTAGGATAATAATTTGTAACATTTGAAATATCCATTTGAGGTTCCATATCAGTTCCAATATTCCAAACAACATATAAACTTTGCTGAAAGTAGTCACCCCAAGTTAAGTCTAAATCATTATCACCATCTAGATCAATAAAATTAATTGCACTCGCACCATGTCTATTTAATGTAGCAGATTGACCTATAATTAGTATATTCTGCCATTCATTTGTTTGAAAGTAAAAAATTGGTTGATTATTTTCAAATCCAATATTTTCATAAAACCCTAAAGTTCCAGTAACGTGCCCTGTAAAAAAATCTAAATCACCATCATTATCAATATCTGCAAATGTAGGGGTTACTACAGCCTCGCTTAAAACGAATTGATTCATATTAGAATATAACTCCAAATACTCTAGTTCAAATTGATTATTATTGTTTTCATAATAAGAAATATGAGAGGGATTTTCTGTAGACTGAGTCATTAATTCTAACTGATTATCATTATCAAAATCACCGAAATAAAACCAACCTCCGCAATTAATATTCTGAAATGAAGGATCATTTAATTTAAAATTAAAGTTATTATTATTATTCATGTTAAGAAAATATTTCAGCTTCCCATCTTCGTCTAATAGAAATAAATCATCATTACCATCATTATTCCAATCTACCCAACGTATTCTAGGCTTATTACTTCCACCTGTAAATGGATTTTCAGAAAAATAATTTTGGCCTATAATCGTAGCAGAATGACTCATCAATTCAATATTTGATGAAATCAAAAAATTTAATAATATGGTGATTTTAATTAATAATATGGATGGTCTTTTCAATTTCATCAATAGTATAAATTGGAATATTTTGTTTTAATAACGGTAATTCATCAAAAATAAATGGCTTTATTGGTCTAAAATTTAATTTTGCCTTTATCCATAATGATTTTATTTGATTGTTTATTTTAAATCTATAATCAGTATATTTTATATTTAATCCTGGTAGGGAATGATTAATAATTTGAGAAGCTTTTAAAACATCTTGAGTTGTATCACCTTCTTCTGTGATTAAAAATGAAGTAAATAAAACAAGATCTTTCTCATAATAATTTAATAACTCTATTGTACTTTCAAGTATACCATTTTTATAAATTAATTCACCATTTGCATCACTATCTCGTACTTCAATTGAAACCCAGCATTCACGGTTAAAAGAAGTACCTGAGGGTAAATGATGGCCATTAAGGCTTTCAATACGAACAGGAATATTAATGTAGTTACTCCAAGCTATTGAATCAGCTATTTCCTCTATATTTGATTTAAAAGAAATTTGTGCCGCTGTTTCTAATAACTCTAAAACTTTATTATATAAAGGCTCTTCTTTAGGTGGTAGTTCATAACTTAAATCAACTCCAGCAAAATGATGCTCATGTGTTCCATCTTCTTTTTCAGGCATATGACATTGTTGACAAGGAAATGCACCAGACATCGACATTCCAGGAATTCTACTCCATTCAGTGAAAGTAATTTCTGTTTCTAAATTTTCATGCTTCAAATCATGACATGGTAAACATGATTCTGATTGCTTGTAAATAGGATTAAATTGAGATTCATGATAATTATTTTGATTAGGACTATTTAAAGGTCCATACTTTATTCCCTCCCCTGGATTTAAAAACAACTGACTTGTTACAATTTGGTGAGGCAATGCAATTGTAGTTGATGACTTTCTTGTCATAGTATGGCAAACATCACAAGTTACACCACTATGAATTAAGCTATTATTTTCATCTTTTTCTGAAATAACTGAGATTGGATCATGGCATTGGTCGCAAAATCTTTCTATACTTTGTTCATGCTCGTGAACTGCATCAGCTAATCTTTTCTGAAAGAAAATACTTGAACTACTATGAGCATGAGATGACATATTCCATTCTTCATAGTGATTTGGATGACATTCAGCACAATCCTTAGAATCTTGAAAGTCTGATGAAAAGATTTCTGTATTTAAAATATCTCCACTATCATCTAAATGATATGACTTGTATGGAAAACTCTGTATTTGAGATATTTCATTAATTGAATTACTTTTACAACTTAAAATAAAAACTATGCAAAGTTTTAAAATGAAAATTCTATATAATTTCTCTATTTTATATATCACTCTAACAATAATTTAGATAAAATTAGGAAATAATTAAATAATTAGATTGTAAATAGTTAATTAATAATTCTTTTACTATTTTCTATTTTGATAATTATTTAAAAAATTATCAGTTAAAAGTCTAAAAGTCGTCTGAATTAAAAGATTTTTATATTGAAATACTTTTTTGGTATATAAATTCTTTCAATAAGTTAAAATAGTTTAGACCCATTTGTTGAATAATATTATTGTGATGAGCATTTTCAACCCATTTATTAAATTTACTATTAGAATTTGAATTATCATATAAATCTAAACCTTCACTAAAATTAATAATTTGATCATTTTTAGCATGAATAACCAATAAAGGTCCATAATATTCTTTTATTTTGTTGATATGATTCAATGATTTATCAAAATTAATTTTTAGTAAAGATGGGCTAATACCAAACAAATTAAATAATGGCTCAATATAAGCAAAACCGGATTCAATAATTATACCATCGATTTCTTCCTGAAAGTTTTGTGCTATTTCTAAAGCCGAAACACTACCAAGTGACCGGCCCATTATAAATATCTGACCAGTATAATTATTTTCAATTAAATAATTCTTAAGATACTTAAATATAATATTTGAATCAGATATCATCGTTGAAAAAGAAGGTTTTCCGTTTGAAAAACCATAGCCTCTATAATCTACAGGAATAAAATTAATTCCTAAATTCTTATATATCTTAGAAAACTCATCGTACTCTGAAACTAATTCCGCATTACCATGAAAATAAATCAAATTTGGATTTTTGCTGTCGAATAAATGTAACCTAGTTCCAACTCGTATTTTATCTGTTACATAAATCAATAAATTATTAGGTTTATTTACTTCTACATCAATATTTTTTCTTGGATGAAATAAAACTTCTGTAATTAATGGATGGTCTAATTTCGTTAACTCGTTCAATATTCTTCCTTCTAATCTCTACTATTTTTATTTTGTCATTAATTAAATTTATTGATTGTTTTAAGTTAAAAATAGTAATTAATAGAAACATCAAAATCCACTTACTAAAATTATTATTTTTGTAAGTGGATTCTATATAAAAAAAATAAAATTTAATGAATTGAGTAAATTATTTAGTTTGAAGTTCCTTCATCTTTTCTGCTAGTAATTGATCGAACATAGATTCTAAATGATCCCTCTTAACTTTCCATGTTCCACCAAATTTAATAGCTGGAATTTTTCCTCTTTGAACTAAACGATAAACAGTTTGTTCTTTCATATTTAAATAATCAGCAACTTCTTTTATTCCGATAATGTTTGTATTCATAATATAATATCCTAATAGTCAAATGAATTATAATGGGAATGACATGACAATTGTCATTCCCAAATAATTCTTTATTGTATCATTTATCTCAATAGGCCTAAAACCATTTGAGGAGCAGCATTTGCTTGAGAAAATGACGAAACAGATGTTTGCTGCAAAATTTGCAACTTCATCATGCTCATCTGCTCTTTAGCAAAATCAGCATCTTCAACACGACTTCTTGTAGCCTCTGTATTAGAAATAGCTAATGATAATGATTCTTCTTTTGAAGATAATCTTGCATTATAATCACCAACCTTTTGGATTGACTTTGATAATGATTTAATTGCGCTATCTAAACGTGTAATAGCTGCCCTAGCAGATGTTCCATCAGTACCACCTAAGGCTAAATCTGCAATTATTACTGCATCTTCTCCGACACCTGAAACCCCATCATCAGCTAATCCATTATCATCAGCATCAGTAACAGCAGTGGTATCATATGTACCGGCAGTTGCAACACCAGTAACAGAATTTGAAAGAGCAGCGGCTAAAGTATCTCCATTTTGTTCACCAACTTGAAATGTAGTCGTTTGACCGAACAATGCTCTATCATTAAATTGTGTATCAGCAGCAATATCATCAAATTCCTTCATTAAAGCAACGTATTGATCGTTAATTGAATCTCTTTGCGCCTGACTCCATGAGCCATCAGCAGCTTGTGTTGCTTTTTCTTTCATATCCTGAAGTAATGACATTTGTGATTGATAACCACCTTCAGCAATATTTAACACATTTTTTGCTGTCCCAACATTTTCTAAGCCTTGACTTAGACCTCTAACTCTACTTTCAAGATGCTTTGATAAAGCATAACCTGAAGTATCGTCTTCTGCAGAGTTTATTCTTTTACCTGTTGATAATCGTGATTGTATCTGACCAATTTGGCCATTAACTTTCTTTAGATTACCCCAAGCTTCTTGTGCGTGGAAATTAGCTCCAACGCGTGTAACATCACCAAACATTGATATTACCTCCTTGTTTTATTTTGGCATCCGTGCCATGTTAATAATATCTACAATCAAATAGATTGTCTATAAATTCTATACCAATTATTAGTATTGAACTTATTTCAATTATCGACAATAAAACATAAAATAAAAGATATTTTAAGAGAGTTATTAAAGATAAAAAATTAAAATTAATTAAATTAAATTAAATTAAATTAAATTTATATAATTAATAATAAAATTTAATAAAATATGTAGGGAATTATTTTCCTTTAGTAAGATTATGTTCTTTTATTTATTATAAATACAGATAAAACTGCAGTGATACAGCCTATAGTTGAAATTATATCAGGTATTTCATTTAATAAAATTATACTAAAAAAAATCGCACTTACGGGGACTAAAAAGGTAAATGAACTTGCTAATGTTGCTCCTAATTTTTGAGTTGCATAAAAATATGCAACTGTTCCAAATGCCATCGCACCAATAGATATAGATATAAAATGAATCCAAAAGTATAAACTAGATTGAAAAAAATTTATATCTAATGATTTTGGTGTTGAAAAAAGAATAATAACTGTTGAAATAGAAAACAAAAAAACACTATAAATTAACGATGGAATCATTTTAGTAATACTATGGGTTAATAAAGTAAGAATTGACCAAAATATAGCACCTAGAATAAAATAAATATTACCACTATTAATTAAATCATTTAAATTATACTTCCAAATTCTTAATAACAAAATAGCACTTACTAAACCAATTAATATCCCAATCTTTATGTTTAATTGAATACGTTTTTTATACAGAAATATCGATAATAGAGTGGTGATAATGGGCATTAAAGTAGTAACTAAAACACCACCTATTCCTGCATATCCTAATTGAGTTCCTTTAAAATAAAAAAAATTATAAAGACAAAAAATTATTGAAGCAATCAGTAATTTAGGAAATTCAGATTTCAACTTATATCTATCAAATTTTATTATAAATAAAAATGGTATTAGAGTTAAAGTTGCAAATAGAAACCGCCAAAACATAATCGTAGTTGGTGGATGATACTGACCTAAAATTTTTGCATTACTCCATGATAATCCCCATAATAACATTGCAAAAAATAGTAGTATATAAAATCTTATTTTGATACTAATTAATTTTTAATTTTGACTAATAACAAGAAAGCCTCGAATTAATCATCCGAGGCTTTCTATTTAATATAAAGTGGAAATTAGTACATACCACCCATACCACCCATACCACCCATGTCACCAGCTGGCATTGCGGGAGCACTTTCCTCTTCTGGCTTATCGTAAACTACTGCTTCTGTTGTTAACATTAAGCTCGAAACACTAGCAGCATTTTCAACAGCCGTTCGTGTAACTAGAGTAGGATCAATAATTCCTGATTTTACCATATCAGTATAATCTTCTTTGCGAGCATCGAATCCATAATTTTTATTTTTATCATTTAAGATTTTTGCTAAAACTACGGGAGCCTCTAAACCAGCATTTGATAAGATTTGTCTAACAGGAGCTTCTAATGATTTTCTAACTATATCTACTCCTAAGGCAATATCATGGTCCATATCGTCTGAAGAAACAATCTCTGAAGCTCTTAACAAAGCAACACCACCACCAGGTACTATTCCTTCCTTAACAGCAGCACGAGTTGCATGTAAAGCATCCTCAACTCTAGCTTTTTTTTCCTTCATTTCAACTTCCGTAGCTGCACCAATATTAATAACTGCAACACCACCGGATAATTTAGCTAGTCGTTCCTGTAATTTTTCCCGATCATAGTCTGATGATGTTTTATCAATTTGAGCTTTTATTTCGTTAACTCTAGCTAAAACAGCATCCGCATCGCCTTTACCTTCGACAATCGTTGAATTATCTTTATCTACAGTTACGGTTCTTGCACTACCTAAATATTCTAATGTTGCATTTTCAAGTTTATAACCTTGTTCTTCAGATATTACAGTACCACCAGTTAAAATTGCTATATCTTGTAACATTGCTTTTCTTCTATCTCCAAAGCCAGGAGCCTTAACAGCACAAACTTTCAAGGAACCTCTTATTTTGTTTACAACTAATGTTGCTAGTGCTTCACCATCCACGTCCTCAGCAATAATCAATAAAGGTCTTCCTGTTTGACTAGCCTTTTCTAAAACTGGTAGCAAATCTTTCATTACAGATATTTTATTTTCATGGATTAAAATAAGTGGATTATCTAATTCTGCTTCCATTGCTTCGGGGTTAGTAACGAAATATGGTGATAAATAACCTCTATCAAATTGCATACCTTCAACTGTTTCAAGATATGTTTCTGCTGTTTTTGCTTCTTCAACAGTAATTACACCTTCATTACCAACTTTATCCATCGCATCAGCAATTAAATCTCCAATTTCACTATCATTATTTGCAGATATTGTTCCAACTTGAGCGATTTCTTCCTTGTCTGAAACTTCTTTACTGATACTTTTTAGATATTCAGTTACTTGCCTAACTGCTCCATCAATACCTCTTTTCAAATCCATAGGATTTGCACCAGCAGTGACATTTCTTAAGCCTTCAGTTATAATTGCTTGAGCTAATACTGTAGCTGTTGTAGTCCCATCTCCAGCAATATCTGAAGTTTTTGATGCAACTTCTTTGACCATTTGAGCTCCCATATTTTCAACTGGGTTATCAAGCTCAATCTCTTTTGCAACAGAAACACCATCTTTTGTTATAGTTGGTGCACCAAATTTTTTATCTAGGATTACATTTCTTCCTTTTGGTCCTAAAGTGACTTTTACTGCATTTGCTAGTTTATCTACACCATCTTTAAGAGTAGATCTTGCTTCCATATCATATTCAATTAATTTTGCCATTTTCTATCCTTTTTATTTTGCAAGTACGGCTAAAATATCGCTTTCACGCATGATGAGAACATCCTCACCATCTACCGAGATTTCTGTACCAGAGTATTTTCCATATAAAACATTATCACCTGTTTTTAAGGTCATTCCAACTAAGCTTCCGCTATCAGAAACTTTTCCGGGTCCTACAGCAACAACCTCACCTTGTTGCGGTTTTTCTTTTGCAGTATCAGGTAAAATGATTCCACCCTTGGTCATTTCCTCTGCTTCTGCTGCCTTTACGATTACACGATCAGCTAAAGGTTTGACATTCATAGATTAATCTCCATTTTTAATTTTAGTTTTTAGATTGTATAATAAATTGTAATAGGTTTAACAAAGTTTATGCCGAATATAGGCTATATGTCTAATTGGCAGACATATTGTTAATTATAGATTTACCATTTAAGTTTTTGAAAAAATTATTTAATAATATCTGCCAAAATTAAGACATTAAGTCCTATTTAAACTGACTCCTTAATAATTTAAATTAATGTATTTACTTAAATTAATAGGTATTAAAAGTAATATTTTCCCGCTGATAAGCTATTCTTTTAATAATTTTTTAAATTAAGAATAACAAAATAGTTTGGTTTTATTTATTTTTTTCTTCTGATAAATTCATTAATTTTTCATGCATTAATTTTACCAGGATAATAGCTTTATCTTTATCTGAGATAAAATAATTTTTATCCGGTACTTGCATTGCATATTTTGATAAATCTGCTCGATTTAATAACTCTGCCATATCATATTTAAGTGAATCATCTAAAAAATTCTTATTATTAAAAAATTCTAATATTTCATTTGTAGTCATCTCAAGAGCTTTAAAGTAAAACTCTTCTGCTAAATATTTTCTAAAAGTATATGTTAGCTTTAAATAAAAATCCTCAGCGTTTCCCCAATTTATTGGATATTCAATTTTTATCTTATCTAATTCAGATAAAGTACGTAAATGAATTGGCTCAATATATTTTTTCCTAGTTCTAATTTTTTTGCTATACTCACGTTTATTCCATAAATAAATCATAATAAATAATGATAAAACTAATATGCTTACTAATAAGAATTTTTCTAATGTTGATAAAATCTTAATTTGCTTCATATCTTTAATATCTCTTACAGAAATATCATTTGAAGTCAAATGACTAAAAACATTTATAACTAATGAATCAGTTTCAAGTGTGGTTTTTAATTGATTATTTTCCATTATTTTAATTGGTATTTTAGGAATAACTCCTTGACCTACTTCCCAAAATGTGAGCTCAAATTCAACAAATTTCTCTCCAATTATTCTACTATTTATTGATAGTTTATCACTATTTGATTCAAGTTCAGGAAAAATTGGTACTTGATTATCAGATATATTTAATTCAATTATATAATTAATATTATCACCAACAAAAACACTATCTTGTCGAATAAAATAATTTAAACTTAATTGAGAAAAACAAATTGATATTAATGTGAAAATTACTGATAATTTCATTTAAAATCGAGAAATTCGTTTATTGAAAAATTCTACTAATGGTTCAATGTAACTTTTTTCAGTATTTATTAGAACATGGTCAATTTTATTTTTTTTAAATAATTTTGTTTGAAGATTAGATTTTATATCAAAATTAGTCTTCATTTCATTTCTAACTTTCTTATTTGATGAGTCAATCCAAAACGTTTTTCCAGATTCAACATCATGCATTTTAATTAGACCTAAATTTGGAATTTCAATTTCTGAAGGGTCAGTAATTTGTATGCATATTAAATCATGTTTTTGATTCATTAATTTCAATGATTTTTCATAATTTTGATCCAAGAAATCTGATAAAAGAAATATAACACTTTTCCTTTTTAATGCTTTTAAACTATACTCTAATGCTTCAGAAATTTTAGTTTGCTTATCCTCTGTTTTATAGTATATCAATTCACGAATAACTCTTAATACATGTGATTTACCCTTATTTGGAGGAATAAATTTTTCAATTTGATCAGAAAATAAAATCAATCCTACTTTGTCATTATTTTTAATAGCACTAAAACTAAGGATTGATGCAAGCTCTACCATAATATCGCTTTTTAGATTTTCTCCAGAGCCAAAATAGCCTGATGCACTCACATCAACCATGAGCATAACACTTAATTCACGCTCTTCATCAAATTTTTTTATAAATGGTTTTCCTGTTCTTGCGGTAACGTTCCAATCAATATCACGTATATCGTCACCTGGCTGATATTCTCTTACTTCGGCAAACTCCATACCCATTCCTTTAAAGGCTGAATGATATTCACCGCCAAAAACGTTATTTACAAGATGTCTAGTTTGAATCTCAAGAAGACGAACTTTTTTTAATATTTCAGAGGGAAGCATAAATTATGGAGTTGGAACAGATTCAAAAATACGTTTTACAATTTCATCTGAATTAATTTCTTCAGCTTCTGCCTCAAAAGATAAAACTATTCGATGTCTTAAAATTGCCATACCTACGTTCCTTATATCCTCAGGAACAACGTAACCCCTATGACTTATAAAAGCTAATGCTTTTGAAGCCTGAACTAAAAATAATGTTGCTCTAGGTGAAGCTCCAAAATTTATTAAACCCTTTAAATCTGCTAAATTAAATCTTTCAGGATTTCTTGTTGCCATTACTAAAGATACAATATATTTTTGCAAATTTTCTGCAATATGAATTTGATCAATTGTTTTACGAGCTTTTAAGATATTTGAAGAACTGACTATTGGCTTAGCTTTATTATCATCTATAATTGATGACATTTTCTGTAGAATTAATAGCTCTTCTTCATCTGTAGGATAATTCACTAATACTTTAAACATAAATCTATCAACCTGTGCTTCCGGTAATGGATAAGTACCCTCTTGCTCAATTGGATTCTGAGTAGCCATAACTAAGAATGGATCATCCATTTTATAAGTTTTATCACCAATTGTAACTTGACGTTCTTGCATTGCTTCTAATAAGGCACTTTGCACTTTAGCAGGAGATCTATTTATTTCATCAGCTAAAATAATATTTGAAAAAATTGGTCCCTTTTTCACCTCAAATGATGAGTTTCTTTGGTTGTATATCAATGTACCTATTATATCTGCAGGTAATAAATCAGGTGTAAATTGAATTCTATTAAATTGAGTATCAATTAGATTTGCTAATGCGTTTACTGTATATGTTTTACCTAAACCAGGAACTCCCTCTAAAAAAACATGCCCATTAGCAAGAATTGCAATAATTAATTTTTCAATTAAATCATCTTGACCGACAACGAGTGATTTTAATTGCATATTTAATGGTTCAATAAATGCAACATCATCCTTGATTTGTTGATTTAACTCATCTAAATTAAAGGTTTTCAATTATTTTACTCCTATTCTAAATTTGAATTTAATGAATCTATTTCTATTAATAATGGCTCTAATACTTGAAGTTCATATTTAACAGAATGAATTAATTCACTTGCAGGATACTTATTTAAAAAAATTTTATAATATTCTGCCGCATCACTATAACTATCTAAATTATTCGCATAAATATAACCAATCATAAATGCAGCTTTTTCACTTTCTTTAGACTCTGGATATTTTTCAACAACTTCGCTAAAATATTGTATAGCAAAGTCATAATCTTGGACATCATTTAAATAAATATCACCAATTTGAAATAATGCCATTGATGCAATTTTATCATTTGGAAATTCACTTAAAATTAATTTACATTTTGTAATTGCGTTTTGTAAATCTTTTTTTACGCGATAATCTTCAATCTGTTCCCATATCTTTTCGGGGTTTCCAGTTGAGTTACAACCAAATATAAAAATTATACAAACGTTTAAAATAATTTGTTTCATAAAAATTAACCTTTAAATATAGATTGAAATTTATTAATTAAACTTTATTTAATTAAAATGAATATAATAATGATATTGATGTGTTCAATTTAAATTTTGGAAATGGGTATGCAAAATCTATTCTTGCAGGACCTAAAGTCGTATTAAATGTAATTCCATATCCAATATTCCAGTTATATTGTGAATTGTTTAAATCATATTTCCTATCACCAAGTATTCCCGCATCAAAAAAAAGTTCTGCACCTAAATTTTTATATACTGGAAAACGGAGTTCTAAATTTACCAAACCTCTATATAATGCATTTTCATTATATTTTAGTGAGTCTGGATTACTCCAACCCCTTAAAGATGTGCTTCCACCTAAATAAAAAAAATCAGTAATAGATTCTTCACTTGTTTTTTCTAATATATTAATGATTCCAGTCTTTATTCTATAACCTAATACAAGAGAATTAAATAAGGAGTGAAAACTTTTAAATTCAATATCTGTTAAAATATAATGAGTATTACCTCCTAAAAATGCTCCTCTTAAAATCGAGTATATTCCTAAAAAACTACCACTTTTAGGCGAAATTAAATTATCTAAAGAATGTCTTTGATGAATTACACGAAATTTTCTCTCTAATTGTTTTTGTGAATCAGAATTGCCTAAAATATTAACAGACTCAAATATAAAACTTCCTAATAATTTATTATTTTCACTTTTACGATATAAAAAAGATGATTCGATTCCTTGGCGATGTCTAAAATCATTATTCTCTTCTACATAATAGTCGAAAACTTTAAAATTCAGTGGTATTCTAAGCCCCAAAATCCAGGGAGCTCTGTATCCTAGTGAAATATTTCTTTTAGGAAATAATTTATTTTCTGTAACAGAAATATTCTCATCAATAGTCATACCTAAATCAACTTTTAGTGTAAATTTATTTGGTGTGTTAAAAAAATATCCTGATTGAATGGTGGAATTAAGCTCTATGGAAGTTAAAGGTGGACTATTTTCACCCAAAGGAGATTCAGTCTGACCGAACCCAATTTCACCTTTGATATCTCTATCATTCATTTCCTTAACTTTAATAACTAGGTCTATCGTATCACTTATATCATTTCTAAATTGAGGAAATATTTCTACAGAGCTAAATAAAAGAGATGAAAAAATTCTAGTTTGAGATTTTTCAATTTTAGAGATATTATATTTTTGCCCTAATGAAATGATAGATTCTCTAAAAACTAATTTCTCTTTCAAATTTTCTAACCCTTCAACGGAAACATTACCAAAAAAATAAGTTTTGCCTTCAGAAATATTTATACGAATTGAAACTTTATTATTTTCTTCAATTAATTCATCCATTATTGAAATATAAAACTTTCCAACCTCCAAATAATTTCGGATAATACTTTTTAAATTTTTAGTAATTTGTAAGGGATTAAAAATATCATTAACTTTAACATCTAAAACCTTCAATAATTCAGCGGAAGAAAATAATCTATTCCCCACAAACTCAATATCATTTATGAAATATTGATTACCTTCATTAATAATAAAATTAATTGATATTTTGTCACTTATTTCTTTAACTATTGGGTTAACCTTTACATTTAAATATCCATTTGAATTATATAAATTTTTTAATTGAATTGCGGAAAGCTTTAAAGAACGAGAATTATAAAATGTTTTATTAAATATTGAAGATTTTTTAAGTGGTATCCAACTTAACAATTCTTCAGATGATAAAAATTTATTATCGGTAAAAGTAATATCTTCAATTTCTTTTTGATTTGAAAATAATATCGTAGCTAAAATAAAGTAAATATAAAAATATTTCACTAATATTTATATTTAAATCGGTATGTTAAATGGTATAATTGTTTCTCATCAATTCGACCTACAATTGACATATTTCTTGATAATCTATATCCAACTTCATACTGTATTGTAGAATTTTCAGCATTCAAATCACTCTGTAAATTTAAATACAAATTTGGAGAAATATTTTTACCAAGATATAAATTTAGATGAGAATTTTCAAAACCTGAAAGTAAAGTGCCTCCTTGAGTGTTAAACTGAAATTTATCTAATAAACTATTTCTAACAATATTACGCTCTAATGTATTTTCAACATAATTTGTTATTAAATTTCCTACTTGTTCAGTTCCTATTACACCATCACTTTGACTCAAAGAATCAGGAGTAAATACTAATAAATATAATAAATCATCTTGCGTTAATTCTGGATCTGATATCGATTCTAGAGATAAATTTGGATTATCCATTTTACCATTCAAAGATAATTCTATATCTTTTCCTGCTACATTTGTTATTCCTCTAAAATCAATAATAGGTTCAATCTCTGCGGGATCAAGGAGTATATTTCCAGATATTTGATCGATAGTATTTCCATTGAAATAAAAACTACCATCGACAACATTTATATTGCCACTAAAAGTAAAAGGTTCATCTCCAGTTGCAGATAAATTGATATTGCCATCAATCAATCCATCCATTTGTGAATTTTCAATTTTAACACCATTATCTAATGGAATTTGAATATCATATGCTAAAACTTTGCCTTTAGATATGCGTTCACTATTTAAACCATCGCTATCTTCAAACTCCATTAGAAAAGTAAATTGATTTGCAATTGGTTCAAATTTACCATTTATAAATATTGTATCTTTTCCGGTTATTTTAAAACTTGTGACTGCATTTCCACTAAATGTTTCATTAATTGATGATAAGTATAAATCATTAGAAAAAATAAAAATATTAAATTCAGGATTAAAGAAATCTGATAACTCGATTTCACCATTTGAATATATTTGATTATTATTATCTGTATTATTATTTGAAAAAAAAGTTCTGAAAAAACTAGAGACTTTATCAATTACATTAGATTGAGTAATTTGCCCAGTTAAACCAGTTAATTTATTAATAGTTAATATGTTGTCTTTAATTACAGCATGTCCATTTATACCATAAATAGTATTTTTTAATGGCATTAAATTTAATTTCGCCTGCTTTATTTCAATATTACCATTTCTTATTGGACTAGAAAGGCTTCCACTAACATCCATATTAAAATTAATTTGACCATTAATTGAATCAATTATTTCAAAATAAGGGGTCAAAAATTCAAAACTCGTAGTCTGACCGTTAAATGAAAAATCTAAATTTTGATTATTATAATAATTACTTTTTCTACCAAAAATATTTAAACTAAGTGGAATATATCCTTCACCATTATAATAACCATTAATAGTTTCAAATTCTAAATTCTCTATGTGGGAAAGCTCATTATTATAATAAATTTTTCCAGATAGATATTGACCAGTTATCAAATCAAATCTTGGTTTATCGATATTTACGTCCATTTCTACTACAGGGGAGTCAGGACTACCTTTTATTTCAAAATTTCCAGTGTAAAAACCACCAATATCAATAGAAATAGGAATGAAATTATTTAAATTAAATAAATCAAACTTATTTGCATAACCTGTTAAAAAAATGTCTCCATATCTATACTTTTGTTCAATATTTTCATTTGGAAAATGTTCACCATAAATTTTTAAAATTTGATTCCCGTTAAAATAACTAATATCATTGTAGGAAATTTTGTCATTATTCCAATTAATATTATAAGCTAATGAATCAAAAGTAATTTCATCAAAATTACCATTTACCATTTTAGCTTCAGTAATTATTTCAAATCTATCTAATAATTTAGAATAATTAAAAATACCACTAAACTGACCTAATAATCTTTGAGGAATATTTAATATTGCATTAATTGAACTAAAATTTAAATCATCTGAGGAAGCACTAATATCAAATTCTTTAAAATCTTTAAAATTTGAATTAAAGTTTATTTGATCTTTATTTAAATATAACGGGTGATTTTTTATATTCCACAAATCATTTTTTTTATGTGCTAAAATTTTTTCTGATAATATATTCACTTCGTTATAATTAATAAAAATTTCTTCAGAACTAAACTTATTTTCATATAATTTTATATCTTTTGCTAGTAATTTAGCAAATTTATTATGATATCCATTTAAAAAATAGATATAAGCTTTATTATTATTTTTCATTATAGAAAAGGAAAGAGAGTCTAATTTTAAATATCTGTCATAATCAAATTTTTCTAATTTAGTATTACCATTCAATGAAATTGATAAATTACTTTTATTTTTTAAATAATCTAATTTGAAAGAAGATGATTCTATTATATTATTACCTAATTTAGAGTTATTTATTTTAGCATTTCCTAAAATTGAAAGAAGTTCTTCATTTCTATTGATTTCTCCATTGAACATTCCATTTAAAATAATTTCTTGATAACTATCTAAATATTTTGCAGAAAAATTAAAGTTATTAAAATGAAATTCTCCATTAGTTTCAACCAAATTATTTTTGAAATTATAAGTAAATTTATCTAAAGAAAAATTAAAATCATCATTATTAATACTAATTAATTTTATACTTTGAAGAGAATCATTTTTGTATAAGAACTTTCCATTTAATTCGTCAATAGAATGATTATAAATAGATGAATTATATAAATTCAAATCTATTTTTAAAGAATCTGAATTTATTGAACCAAACAACTTCATTTCGCCATTCAAATTATTTTGATAATCCAAAGGCAATTTAATATTATGTAAATTTGAAAGTAAATCTAATTTTTTAGATTTTAAATCATAAATACCATTCACGTCAATATTACTATTCTCAAAAATAAAATTACTTGAATTAACATATATTGTATTTTTTGTTAAACCTAAATCAATTTGATAATTATCAATTTCAATATTATCAATTTTTGCGGTGCCATTAAGTTTTGCAATTGAAGAATCTGATGATATTGTTTCAAACATTACACTCAAATTATCTAAATTAATTGAATTATTGAAAAAATAATCTAATTTTAATTTATTTAAACGAAGATTAATAAATGAATTCAAAAAATTTTCCTTATTAAAATCTCCATTTATTTCTATTTGTCCAAAATTCGAATTAATTTTTAAATCATTCATGTAATAATGAGTATTAGATTGTTTTATCTCTCCTTTATCAAGTTCTATTTCAAATGGCCATATAGGTAGCTCACATATTCCACTAATAAATTTAATCCAACTATCTTGACCAATTTCAATTTCAAATTTAGAATTTAATTTATATTTTTGATTATTTATTAAGATAACAATATCTTCTAGTTCAAGTAATTTGATATATATTTCTGTATTTTTTTTTGAATTATTTTTTATAATAAAATTATCAATATTCAAATCTCCATCTATTAATTTTAATTTATTTAGACGAAGTTTTTTGCTAAAAAAAGATGTTATTAGTCCAGGATAAACATTTAATATTTTTATATTACTAATAATATTAGAATTTAAAGTTAGCGTTGGTGATTCTAATGTAAAACCTTTAAAAAAGTTACCAGAAAAATTTAAGTATTCTAACTTCATACCTGATTCTGTTTCCACTAAATCAGTGATTCCTGACTCTATATCTTTTATAAACATAATTGGATTCAATAAAAATGTAAGGATGAATATAGTAAAGATTAAAATTAAACTAAATCCAATGTATTTTAAAAGTCTATTCCTAATATTTTTTATTTTTGTCATTGCTTAAAAATTACGAATCAATCTGTGAAAAATAGAATTAAAACAAAAACGGGCAGATTATTCTGCCCGTTTTATTTCATAGAAAATAAATTAAAAATTATTTTTCATCAACTACTTCGAAATCGGCATCTTCAACATCGCTATTTTGACTATTACCTTGTTTCTTTTCATTTTCTGGTTGTTGCTCTGAATTAGGCTCAGCTTGATAAACTTTTTGAGAAATTTCAGCCCAGATTTGACTTAAATTTTCCATCGAAGTCTTTATTGCGGTAACATCGCTTCCATTATTAACTTCTTTTAGACCTTCAACAGCTTCTTTAATTTTAGCCTTGTCTACATCCTCAATCTTATCACCCAATTCTGAAACCTGCTTTTCAGTTTGATAAGCTAATTGATCAGCGTTATTATGAGTTTCAACTTCTTCTTTTTTAGACTTATCGTCTGCTTCATGATCTTGAGCTTCTCGTTTCATTCTATCAATTTCATCATCACTTAATCCACTTGAAGCTTCAATACGAATACTTTGTTCCTTTCCCGTTGCCTTATCTTTGGCTGAAACATTTAAAATACCATTAGCATCAACATCAAATGTTACTTCAATCTGAGGCACTCCTCTTGGAGCAGGAGGTATTCCATCTAAATGAAATCGTCCCAATGATTTATTGTCATTGGCCATTTGTCGTTCACCTTGGAGTACATGAACCTCAACTGAAGGCTGATTATCTCCAGCTGTAGAAAAAATTTGACTTTTCTTCGCAGGAATAGTTGTGTTAGCTTCAATTAAAGGTGTTGATATACCACCCAGTGTTTCTATTCCTAGAGATAAGGGAATGACATCTAGCAAAAGAATATCATCAACATCACCGGCTAATACACCACCTTGAATTGCAGCACCTATAGCTACAACCTCATCTGGATTTACTCCTTTGTTAGGATCTTTTTCAAAAATATTTTTCACAATTTCTTGGACTTTTGGAATTCTAGTAGACCCTCCAACAAGAATAACTTCATTGATATCTTTAGGCGTATAACCAGCATCTTTAAGAGCTTGTAAACATGGCTTTTTCAATCTCTCAAGTAAATTACCTATTAGATTTTCAAATTTAGCTCTTGTTAGTTGAATATTCAAATGTTTTGGACCACTTGCATCTGCAGTAATAAAAGGTAAATTTATATCTGTTTGCATTGAGGAACTTAGCTCGCACTTTGCTTTTTCTGCAGCTTCTTTCAATCTCTGTAAAGCCATTGGGTCTTTTTTAAGATCTATACCATCTGTGCTTTTAAATTCACTAGCTAACCAATTGACTAATGATTGATCAAAATCGTCTCCACCAAGATGTGTATCTCCATTGGTTGATTTTACTTCAAATACACCGTCTCCTAGTTCTAAAATGGAGATATCGAATGTTCCACCACCTAAATCAAAAACAGCAATTTTTTCGTCATTATTCTTTTCTAAGCCATAAGCTAGTGCTGCTGCAGTTGGTTCGTTAATAATTCTTCTGACATTTAATCCAGCAATAGTTCCAGCATCTTTAGTCGCTTGACGTTGAGTATCATTGAAATATGCTGGAACAGTTATGACTGCATCTGTAACAGTTTCACCCAAATATTCTTCAGCTGTTTGTTTAATTTTTTGAAGAACTATAGCACTTATCTCAGGTGGTGCATATTCATTTGAATTGATTTTAAACTTTATTTCACCTTTTGAACCTTTGACTATATCATAAGGCATATCTGAATTATCATTCGAGACTTCATCAAAGAGACTACCAATAAATCGTTTTGCAGAGAATACCGTATTTTGAGGGTTAGTTACTGCTTGCCTTTTGGCTGGCTGACCAACCAGTCGATCACCCTCTTTCGTAAAACCAACAACAGAAGGAGTCGTTCTTCCACCTTCACTGTTTTGAATTACTGCAGGAGAGCCTCCTTCCATAACAGCAATGCAGGAATTCGTAGTTCCTAAATCTATTCCAATTATTTTACCCATTTAATCTCCAGTTTTAAATTAAAATTTATATTTTTATTTGACTGGTCAAAGATAGTGCCATTTTTATAAATGTGTCGAAATGGCAGATAAATAATTATAAAATATAAATTATTTAGATGATTCTAACCTTTTAATTACTTTTTTAGGTACTTTTTTAAAATCAAAAACAAGATCACCCTTTTTAGCAGAAACAATAATTTTTCCATTTTCAGAAAATTCACCCATTAAAAATTTTTCTGCAATTACATTTTCAATTTTATTTTGTATAACTCTTCTTAATGGTCTTGCACCCCATTCACGATGATTACCCTCGCTAATCAAAATTTCTTTTGCAGGCTTTCTGATAGAAATTGATACACTTTTCTTTTTTAAATTGTCTATAATATCAGATAACTGAATATCTATAATGTGAATTAAATCTTCTTTTGAAAGTTTGTTGAAAATAATTATTTCATCCAATCTATTTAAGAATTCTGGATTAAAAAATTTCTTGACTTCATTAAATACTAAGTTCTTGTCATCTTGGTTTTGTTTTTTATCTGTTTCAGATAAAAAACCAAATGAAGTAGATTGTATATGCCTGGTTCCCATATTCGATGTTAAAATAATTATAGTATTTTTAAAATCTACTCTACGTCCGAGACTATCAGTAATCCATCCTTCATCAAGAATTTGAAGTAGAATATTAAAAACATCTCTATGTGCTTTTTCAATTTCGTCGAAGAGTACAACAGAGAATGGATTACGTCTTACTTTTTCTGTTAACTGTCCGCCTTCTTCATATCCTATATACCCAGGAGGTGCACCTATTAATCTAGAGACATTATAGCGTTCCATAAATTCGGACATATCAATTTTTATTAAAGAGTCATCATTCCCAAATAAATGAGAAGCAATGACCTTTGTTAATTCTGTTTTTCCAACTCCAGTTGGACCTAAAAATAGAAATGAACCAATAGGACGATTAGGATTATTAAATCCAGTTCGAGCTCTTAATATTGATTTTGCTAATTTTTCAATAGGTTCAGATTGCCCAATAATTTGTTTTTTAACGTTTGATTCAAGTCCAATTAACTTTTTCTGCTCAGATTCTGCAACTTTTTGAAGTGGAATACCCGTCATCATAGATACTACATTTGCTACCTCATCTTCAGTTACTATTGGAAGATTTTGTTGTTCATTTTCTTCCCATTTCTTTTGTACATCTTCCAAGCTTTTCTGTACTTTACGTTCAGTATCTCTTATTTTTGCAGCACGTTCGAATTGTTGTTTTTGGATAACTTTTTCTTTTTTCTTCTTTAAATGAGCGATTTTTATTTCTAGATCTAAAATTTCATCGGGTACTTTTATTTTATGAATATGAACACGAGAACCTACTTCATCCATTACATCAATTGCCTTATCCGGGTGATATTTATCTGTAATGTACCTTCCACTTAATTCAACACAAGCAGTTATTGCTTTTTCTGAGTATAAAACGGAGTGATGCTTTTCATACTTTTTTTGTATGCCATTTAAAATTTGAATAGTTTCTGAAAATGAAGGAGGATTAACTATAATTTTTTGAAATCGTCGTTCTAATGCACCATCTTTTTCTATAAATTTTCTATATTCATCTAAAGTTGTAGCACCTATTAATTGTATTTCACCTCTTGCTAATGCAGGTTTGAACATATTTGCTGCATCCAAAGATCCCGAAGTATTTCCAGCGCCAACCAAAGTATGTAATTCATCTATGAATACAATTATATCTAAACTATTGTCAAGCTCATGCATAATTGACTTCATGCGTTCTTCAAATTGTCCTCTGTATTTAGTCCCAGCTATTAAACCAGCTAAATCTAGCGCGATAACTCTTTGTGTCCATAAGATTCTAGGCACAGATTTTTCATGTATTCTTAATGCTAATCCTTCAACAATTGCAGTTTTACCTACACCTGGCTCTCCAATTAAAACTGGATTATTTTTTTTTCTCCTTGATAATACTTGAGCTACACGTTCTATTTCTAATTCACGTCCAATAACAGGATCAAGCTTACCTTCAATCGCTAATTTTGAAATATCTCTACTAAATAAATCTAACGTAGGAGTATTTGTTTTTTTTACTTTTGGTTTTGATTTTTTAGCTGTTGGAGCAGAAGTTTCTAAATAAGAATAGAGCAATTCATAATCTATTGAAAAGGTTAATAAGACCTCACTTGCAAGCCCTTCGCCTTCCTTAGATATTGCCAGTAAAAGATGGGTGTCATCAGCAACATCCAAACCTATTTTTTTTGCTTCTGAGTATGTTGTTCTTAAAATTCTTTCAGCTCTTCTAGTAAGAGGTAAGTGCCCCATTGTCATAGATCCTGTAGAAGGCTTAACCATATCCTTAATAAGCTGCTTCATCTCTTCAAAATCGCAACCAAGAGTAGCTAATAATTTAGCTGCCTTACAATTTTCATCTTTTAATAGGCCTAATAATAAATGTTCTGAACCCACATAACTATGACCAAATCGAACCGCTCTTTCTTTAGCAAACTTAAGAATGCTTTGAATACTTTTTGAAAAATTTTCTCTCATATTACTACCATTAACTTTCTATTAAAATACCATCTTCTAGCATAAGGTTTCTACTTGAATAATTTTTAACAATTTCATCATGAGTTGCAATAACAATTGATGTTTTAAATTTATCCTTAATTGTATTAAATAATTCAAGAAGTTTATTACTATTTTCTATATCTAAATTTCCTGTAGGTTCATCTGCAAAGAGTAATTTAGGCTGATTTACCAATGCTCTTAAAACAGCAACTCTTTGCCTTTCACCTCCAGAAATTTGCCCTGGAAATCTATCTTTCAAATGAATTAATCCTAATTCATTTAATAATTCTAATGCAATTTCTTTAATTGTAAATTTATCTTTATCAAGTAGGATTTGCGGAATAATTAAATTCTCAATAACAGAAAACTCATGAAGCAAATGATGAAATTGGAATATAAATCCAATATTTTCCGACCTAAATTTAGAATTATCATTCATGGAATCTATTTCTATTGAATTAATTGTTAAATTTCCAGAATCAAAATTGTCTATGGTTCCAAGTATATGTAAAAGAGTTGATTTTCCTGCACCAGATGGCCCCATAATTGAAATGATTTCAGAATTTTGAACTGTTAAAGATAAATCTGATAAAACTAAAATTTCTTCACTTTTTGTTTTATAACTTTTATAAATATTTTTTGCAGTTAAAATCATTTTATATTGATACTTTGAATTGGATTTAATTTTGAAGCTTTAATTGCTGGATATAAAGAAGCTAATATTACTGCAATAATGGAGATTATGCATACTAATATTATTTTTTTTGGATCCAATAAAATAGGAAATTCTAAAAATGGATAATTACCAAAAAGTAAGTGTATAAAAGGATAAGAATCTTCGATGAATTTTATCACTAAGGATACTATAGTTCCAATTATAACTCCACTAATTCCTGATATAGCACTAAAATAGAAAAAAATAGTCACAATATTAATTCCATCATATCCAATAGTTTTTAAAATTCCAATTTGTGATATTTTTTGCATTACAATAATACTCATAGTACTAAGAAGACTAAAACTTGAAATTAAAATAAGTAAAAAGCCAAATGAAACATAAGCTATTTTTTCCATTCGCATTGCTCCAACTAGATTTTTATGCTTTTCATCCCAGAACTGAATAGAAACATTTTTAATTTTCTTAATACTCTCAGGTAAATGAACTTTTTCATTTAAATAATATCCCCAATTTCCAGATTTTTTAAAAAAATCACGACCTATTTCATATGAAATAAATACATAGTTAAGGTCAAAATCTAATAATCTCGTCATAAATATATTTGAAACTGGTAATTGTTTGTATGGTAAACTTAGAGATGAAAATTTTATATCTAATGGCGAAATTATCTTTATTGAATCATTTTTTCTGATATTAAATCTATTTGATAATTCATTTCCAATAATTATTGAATTATTATCTATATTTAATGATTCCAAGTCAATAATTTCACCTAAAACTAATTTTAAATTTGATAATCCACGTACATTTATAATTTTATTATTTTCACCATATTGAAAAATTGCTTTTCTTTCAATAAAATAGGAGAAATTAATATTATTATTTTTAAAATAATTATCTAAAACCTCTTTATCATTTTGAGAAATTTTATTGGTATTAATAATCATTCCACCAGAAAATTTTTTAAGAGTTGTAAAAATATCCCGCTCTAATCCATCCATTATGGCAAAAGTTAAAATAATTGTTATAGTTCCAAGAGATACACCAATGATTGGTAAAAATGATGAAAAATTTAATTCATTTGTCCCTGATTTTCTTGTAAAAAACTTCCAACTTAATTGAAAAAATGACATCAATGTTCTTTTAATATTTCAGCAGGTATAATATTTTTTACTTTATTTGCTGGAATTAAAGAAAATAATATTGTAGTGAAAAAAATTCCAAATAATGTAAACATAATTTCATTTAAATTGACTTTTACTGGTAAAAATTCAATAAAATAAACTTCTGAAGACAACTTAATTAAATGGTAATTTGACTGAATTATATAAATTATTCCTGAAATAACAATTCCAATACATATACCAATTAATCCAATAATTACGCCTTTTAAAATAAAAATATTTCTAATTTTATTATTTGAAAATCCCATTGCTTTTAAAATAGATACATTACTTATCTTATCCAATGAAATCATCCATAAAGTTGAACTTATATTAAAAATTGCAAGTATAGTAATAAACCACATAACCAGATTAATAGGTATATAATAAATATTCATCCATTCTAGTAACAAAGAATGACGTTCTTGCCAAGTATTAACCATAAAAGGGAAATCCAGAAGATTATTAAAATATTCTGCTGCATATGAATTATTATTTGTTTTTGTATTTAGAATTATACCTGAAAAAGTATCATCTTTATTATAAAACTCACTAAAAGTTTTCTGTGGAATAAAGGAAATTAATTTATCATATTCTGAGAATCCTGTAGAAATTAACCCATTTAAATATAATGCAGTTGCCTTAATATTTTGGTTTTTAGTTAAAAGATTTAAATCAAATAGATTAACCTTGTCGCCCAAGTTTAAACCTAAATTTTTTGCAAGCTCATCTCCGAGAATTATATTATTATTTTTGAATTCACCACTTAACAACAAATCAGATTCTCTTGATAATTCTACTAATAATAGTGAATCAACTCCAAACAATAAAGTTCCATCTGATTGCTGTCCCGTTTGAAGCATTGCTTGAGTTTGTGAATAAAAAAATATTGAATTTATTTCATCAATATTTTGAGCAATAGATTTAATTTCTTTGAATTCAGATAAGGTTATTTCAGAATTATTATCCGCACTATATTTTTCTATTCTTACATCACCATCAATAGTTGCTAATTTGGATTTTACTTTTTCAGAAAAACCATTTGAGAATATAGAAATCAAAAGTAATGATGCTGTGCCAATTGCTAAACCGATAATAGATAAATAAAAAGAAAAAGATATTAATCCAGATGAATGTCTACCAATCAAAAACCTCCATGCAATCTGGATTAAGTTAATCAATTTTATTCAGGACGCATTGCAGGAAAAAATAATACATCTTTAATAGAATTCTCACCACTGAATAGCATTATCAAACGATCGATACCTATACCAACTCCGCCTGTAGGAGGCATACCAGCCTCCATAGCTTTTAAAAAATTTTCATCTACAACCTGAGCTTCTTCATCACCTAAGTCACGCAATTTCGCTTGGTTTTCTAATCTTTTTCTCTGTTCTATTGGGTTATTTAATTCAGAAAATGCATTGGCAAATTCCATTCCACCAATAAATAATTCAAATCGCTCAACAATGTTTTCGTCGCCATCTCTTTTCGATTTTGCCAACGGAGATATTGCCTTGGGATAATCAAAAACAAAAGTTGGTTTAATTAAACTAGGTTCAACTAATTTACTAAAAAGTTCATCTAATATCTTACCATAATTCATTTTAGGATTTACTTCGATACCTTTAGATTTTGCCAATTCCTTTAATTGCTTTTCATCCATATCAAGAACATCTTCACCAGTAACATTTTTCAACTCTTTAGCCATTGTAGTCTTTTTAAAATCAGGTACAAAATTAATTTTATGTCCACTAAACTCTACCTGGGTTTTATCAACTTTTTTTGCGACTGTTTTTATTAAATTTTCTGTAAAATTAGCAGTATGATAAACATCTTTATATGCTTCATAAATTTCTAACATGGTAAATTCAGGATTATGATTTCTATCCATTCCTTCATTTCTAAAGTTTTTTCCTAATTCATATACCTTTTCAATTCCACCAATTATTAGTCGTTTCAAATAAAGCTCGACCGCAATACGCATATATAAACTTTGGTCTAAGGTATTATGAAAAGTTTTAAATGGTCTAGCATTTGCTCCACCATAAACCGGTTGTAATACTGGTGTATCAACTTCTAAAAAACCATTTTCATCTAAAAAATTTCGTATTGTAGATATAATTTTTGAGCGTAATCTAAAGGTAGAAATCACATTGGGATTTGCTATCAAATCTAATTGTCGATGCCGGTACCTTAATTCTTTATCTTCAAATGAATAAAAAGTTATACCATCTTTTTCCTTTAAATTTGGAAGAGGGCGAATATTTTTTGATAGCATAAAAAACTCTGACGCTCTAATTGAAATTTCACCAGTTTTTGTTATAAAAATTTCACCTTTTACCCCAACAATATCTCCTAAATCGATATTTCGTCCTACAATATCATAGATATTATCAGGTAATAATGAACTTTTAATATAAATTTGAATTTTTCCAGATTCATCCTGTATATTTAAAAATGCAGCTTTCCCCATTTTTCTAAGAGACACAATTCGTCCAGCAGTTTGAACAATATCTCCAAGCTTTTGTGAAGAGCAAAAGGAAATCTCATTTTTCTTATCGAAACTATGTGGATAAGGATTTTTACCACCTTCAATAATTTTATTTAATTTTTCAATTCTGTGATCAATGATTTGATTTAAACTTTTGTGATCAGTTGACAACCTGAGATTTCTCCATTTTATTTAATAAATATCCACGAATAAAAAAATCAATATTCCCATCCATTACAGATTGAATATTCCCTGTTTCTAAATTTGTGCGGTGGTCTTTTACCATATTATATGGATGAAAAACATAGGACCTGATTTGTGAACCCCATGCATTATCCATCTTTGAATCTTCCAATTCACTTTTTTCCTTTGCTAATTCTTCTTGTTTCTTTTGATACAATTTAGCTTTTAGCATTTTAATTGCGGTAGCCTTATTTTTTAATTGGCTTCTCTCATTTTGACATTGAACTACAATATTAGATGGAATATGAGTAATCCTAACTGCTGAATCTGTTTTATTGACATGTTGTCCTCCAGCTCCACTTGCTCTATAAGTTTCAATACGTAAATCTTTATCCTGAATATCTATTTCTATATCATCATCTAATAATGGATATATAAAAACCGATGCAAATGAAGTATGGCGTTTACCATTTGTATCAAATGGTGAGATTCTTACAAGCCTATGAACTCCTGCCTCTGCAATTAAATGACCATATGCATAAGTTCCACTTACTTCGAAAGAAACATCCTTAATACCAGCTTCATCTCCTGATTGAAAATTCATGACTTTGATTTTATATCCGTTTTGATCACACCATCTACTATACAACCTGTAAAGCATTTGAGCCCAATCTTGAGATTCGGTACCGCCAGCTCCAGGATGGATTGTTACTATGGCATCTCTTGAATCATCGGGACCATTCAATATTGTTAGTATTTCTGCATGATTTAATTCTTTATTAAATCTTTTTAATTCAGTTTCTAAGCTAGAATCAAGACCTTCACCAATTTTTATTAGCTCAAAATGAAGGTTTAAATTTTCACTTAGATTATCGAGTGAATTCCACATTTTTTGTTCATTTTCTAAAAAAGAAATTTGTTTTAAAATATTTTGAGCAGATTTGTTGTCATCCCAAAACCCAATAGCAGTTGTCTCGTTCTGAAGTTTTAAAATTTTATTATTTAGATTATCAAGGTCAAAGATACCTCCTAACTTCAGTATATCTTTTAGATAAAACTTTATATCTATCAATTATTTGGTCTAAAATCAATTAAAAAACCTCTTCTTTATACTCAAACCATTACTCGACATATATCGTTCAATAAATATCTTAACTTTTATCGAATCCTTAATATCGTGAACACGAATTATGTTTGCACCATTAAGTAAAGCTATTGTCATCGAGGAAATACTATTAGCAAATCTACTATCTGGTATATCGTCATTTACTTGTAAAAATGACTTTCTTGAGGTTCCAACTAACAACGGATAACCTAAAGATTTAAAACGATTAATATTATGTAATATCTTGTCATTATCTGAGAAAGTTTTACCAAATCCGATTCCAGGATCTAAAATGATATTTTCATGTTTAATTCCAAAATTTAATGCAGTTTGAATTCTTT
>MDTB01133242.1_pt1 | contig 41077 bp, 40 predicted proteins | sample 811161 | NCBI WGS metagenome assembly MDTB01 (sample SAMN05326650, study PRJNA326480) | marine metagenome | isolation source: seawater | place: Mediterranean Sea | collected 2009 | reverse complement strand
CCTTGGAAATAAATTTATTGTAATCTAGCTCTATAGTACCATCAGCTTTTCGTACTGCTGTAGCATATGCGCCAGGAACTCTCATCATCACACCTTCTATAACAGCTTGGCCGCCAACTAAAATGGTTGATTTCATAAGGGTAAGCAAAATGCTTCTATAAATTAAATATAGCATATAGTATTATAAGAATGATTGAATTTTTAAAAAAGAGAGATTAGCTCTCAGTTTTATTTTTTTTTATATTGTATTTCTGATTGAATTTTTCAATTCTACCAGCAGTATCAACAAGATTTTGTTTTCCAGTAAAAAATGGATGTTATTTATTTGAAATTTCAAGTTTATAAAGTGGATACTCTTTGCCATCTTCCCACTTAATTGTATCGGTTGTTTCAATTGTAGACTTAGTTAAAAAAGAATAATCACAAGAATTATCTTGAAAGACAACGAATCTATAATTTTCAGGATGTGTATCTTTTTTCATATTTATATGATATCTTGTAAAGATAAACCTTTCTTTTTAAGGTATGGTAATAAACCATACTTATCAATAGTTTTTAAAGCTTTGACTGAAAGTTTAATACGTACGGTTTTACCAAGTTCGGGTACAAAAATCTTTTTGGACTGTAAATTTGGCAATTGACGTCTTTTAGTTTTATTGTTGGCCTTAGACACGTTATTAGCGACTCTAGGCCTTTTTCCTGTTATTTTACATACTTTTGACATTTACGTATTTATCTCCAATCATAAAAGGACCATAGTTTAATAATTATTTTCATTAAATAAAAAGTTTTATTTTATTAACGATACTATTGAGTTAAATCTATCTATCATTTTATGTATAACTTCATCTGAAGTGGCATAGGAAAATCTAATGTTATTTGAAGCTCCAAAACTTTCACCAGAGACTGTTACAATATATTGCTCTTCAAGTAAAAGCATACTTAAATCATTTGCAGATTTAATAATTTTATTTTTATATGATCTATTTAGATAATAACTAATATCTGGAAAAACATAAAATGCTCCTTTAGGAGTATCACATAAAATATGATCAACTGATGTTAAGCCATCTAAAATTAAATCTCTTCTAGTTTTAAAAGTTGTGATCATATTTGATATAATATCTTGATTACCTAATAAAGCTTCTATAGCAGCATATTGTGCGATTGAATTAGGGCAAGAAGTACTTTGTCCTTGTAATTTTCCCATAGCTTTAATTACTTTGGGTTCACCTATTGTATAGCCAATACGCCAACCTGTCATTGCATAAGTTTTAGAGCAACTTTGAAATGTTAAAACTTTATCTCTATTATTTGTAAAAGTTGCTATACTTTTAAAATCAATATCATAGACTAATTGTTCATAACACTCATCTGAAAATATCCATAAATCATTTTTATGCGAAATTTCTAAAGTTTTTTTTATTGCCTCATCACTCCAAACACCGCCGGTTGGGTTAGAGGGAGAATTAATAATTATACCTTTTGTATTTTGGGTTATTTTAGATATCAAATCATCAAAATCAGGTTCATACTGACTATCAGAAATGGTATTGACAAACACTGGCTTTGCACCTGTTACAGAAATAAAATCAGGAAAAGATACCCAATAAGGTGAAAATATAATGACTTCATCTCCTTGTTCAAATAATACTTGGCACGCATTATACAAGGAATGCTTTCCTCCACAAGATATCACCACATTTTCAGGATTATAATTTAGATTATTATCACGTTTTATTTTTTGACAAACTGCTTCTTTTAATTCTTTGATTCCAGAGCCAGGTGTATATTTAGTATAACCTGAATCCATTGCAGTTTTAGCTGCATCAATTATATTTTGAGGAGTATTAAAGTCTGGTTCACCAACACTAAAATTTAAAACATCAATTCCATGTGACCTTAACTCAGATGCTTTAGCAGTCATTGCTAAGGTAGCAGATGGTTGTATTCTATCTAATCGCTTTGAAAACAATTTAGCTACTCATTGTATCAAGAAATTCACGATTTGTTTTTGTTCTTGATAGTCTTTCTAATAAAAATTCCATAGCTTCTTTTGTTTTCATTTCTGCCAAAAGCTTTCTAAGAACCCAGATTCTAGATAAATCTCGGTTAGATAATAATTTTTCTTCTCTTCTTGTACCTGACTTATTGATATTAATGGAAGGATATATTCTTTTATCACTTAATTCTCGATCTAATACTAGTTCCATATTACCGGTTCCTTTGAATTCTTCAAAAATAACTTCATCCATTCTACTTCCAGTATCAATTAGAGCTGTAGAAATAATAGTTAATGATCCACCATCTTCTACATTTCTAGCAGCACCAAAAAACCTTTTTGGTTTATGTAACGCATTTGAATCCACTCCACCAGATAATATTTTTCCACTATGAGGCATTACTGTATTATAAGCTCTAGCTAATCTTGTAATTGAATCTAAAAGAATTACTACATCTTCACCTGCTTCCACACATCTTTTAGCTTTTTCAATTACCATTTCTGCTACTTGCACGTGCCTTTCTTGAGGTTCATCAAAAGTTGATGCAACAACTTCGGCTTTAACACTTCGAGCCATGTCAGTTACTTCTTCAGGTCTTTCATCAATTAATAATATAATCAAATTAACCTCAGGATTATTTTCTGAAATAGAATTTGCTATTTTTTGTAATAGTATTGTTTTTCCTGTTTTAGGCTGTGCAACTATTAACCCTCTTTGACCTTTACCAATTGGTGATAGCATATCTATAATTCTAGTGGATTTAGATTTAATATCTGTTTCAAGCTTGATGATTTCTTCAGGGTATAATGGAGTTAAATTATCAAACACAACTAACCCACGTGCATTATCAGGTTGTATACCATTTATAGACTCAACTCTAAGTAAAGCAAAAAACTTTTCTTTATCTTTAGGTGGTCTAATTTGGCCAGATATTAAATGCCCTGTTTTTAACCTAAATCTTTTAATCTGTGAATGAGAAACATAAATATCATCAGGCCCTGGCAAATAACTATAATTTGAAAATCGTAAAAATCCATATCCATCTGGAAGTACTTCTAATACACCAGTCGCATATATTGTTTCTTCTTTTTTTACTTGCGTATCTAGAATTAACTTAATAAGCTCTTGCTTTTTAAGGCCTATATATTCAGAAATGCCCAGCTCAGTTGCTTTAGATTGTAATTTTTTTACTGTTAAATTTTGTAGCTCTTTTATATTCATATTTGTTTGATTATTTAATTAATTGGATTATTAATAAGATTTGATTAAAGACGAAGCATTACTCCGTGTCCTAATATATTCTCTTTTTTATATATTATCAAAGGAAATTTTGAATTCATTGGTTATGGTAGGTCCCAAATAATGGGAGCCTGCAATCACGCCACAATCATTTTTTTTGAGATTTTTAATATACTTTGCAGCTTGATTTGGGTCTTTCAATATATGAACATGTTCACAATTTAATAAGTTATGTAGTTCTTTAACTTGCATAAAATTTCTCACACCAGTTTCAGTAATAATTATATCATCAAATAAATCAATTATTTTAGATGCTGCTTCACCTAAATCCTTATTTTGTTGTAGACAGATCATTAATACTTTACTACCTTTAATTTTTAAATTTTGAATGAACCTGCATAACATTAAAAAACTTTCTTCATTATGTGCTACATCAAAATAAACTGTTGGTTCATTAAAAATTTTTTGAATTCTACCAGGCCAAATAACATTTTTTATTCCTAATTGAATATTTTTTGTGGTGGTTTTAAAATCTTTTAAATGTTTGATTGATTCTATAGCTAAAGTAGCATTTAATGCTTGATGTTGACCTTTTAAGTTCACATAATTATTTTTTTTGCTTATATACTTTATTTTGCTATTTGTTTTTTTTACTTTTTCTTCTAATACTTTTTTTACCTTACTTAATTGAGGGTAAGATACACAAATAGAATTGCTTTTTATAGCGCCAGCTTTTTCTAAAGCAATTTGCTCTATAGTATTTCCTAAAATATGTTGATGATCAAAAGATATTCTGGTAATAACAATTATTTTGGGATTACAAATACTAACACTATCTAATCTTCCACCCAAACCTGTTTCTAAAATAGCAATATCTACATTTTCATTTTTAAAATACCATATAGCCATTGCTGTCATAGCTTCAAAAAAAGATACTTTTAATTTATTAATATCATTCTTGAATAAATCTATAAATTCAATAATTTTCTTATCTGATATTGATTGACCATTAATTCTGATTCTTTCATTAATATTTGTTAAATGTGGTGAAGTATATAAGCCAACTTTATAAGAAGATTCTTTCAAAATATTTGCTAAAATTGCAGATGTTGACCCCTTCCCATTCGTACCAACAACCTGTATACAGTTTAAATTTTCTTCAGGTGAGCCACATGCTTTCATTAGATTTTCTGTTCTATCTAATCCTAGCTTGATTCCTGCAGTTTCTAGCGATACCAAATACTCTAAATGTGTTTTTTTCATAATGATAATATCTTTGGATCAGTACAAATATTTTTAGTGTTGATATCATAATTTAAAATATTCGATGAAAGAGATATAAAGTTAGGTTGTGAGTCTGTCACGTAAAACTCATCTTCTGAATCTAAAATAGTAAGTCTTTCAGTTGCTATATTATTTTCATTATCTATATTTATGGTTAGATTTAAATTTTTTAATATGGCTGTTCCATTGTCAATAAAATTAATTTTATTGGCATTATAACCTAAATCTTGAATAGCTTTTTTAATTGGGTCAATCAAAATAGGATAATGCGTGCAACCAAGAATGATTGAGTCAATATCATTATTTTTCTCAAATAATTCAACAAGATATTGTTGGGCAATATTTGAAATTATATCTCTATTTTTATTAATCCATCCTTCTTCAACTAGTGGCACAAATAAAGGGCATGCAATTGAATTTAAACTGACTGAATTTGTTTTTGAACTTAATACTTTTTCGTAGGCTTTAGAATTTACTGTAGTTGTTGTGCCTAATAATCCAATAGATTTAGTTTTTTTATTTTTAAGTGCAAGTTCTATGCTGGACTCTATCACACCAATAATAGGAATATCATAAAATTCTTGCAAACTTTCCAGCGCAACTGATGAGGCAGAATTGCATGCTACAATAATACCTTTAACATCTTTGCTAATTAAAAATTTGACAATTTTATGTGTTCGTTTAATGATTGTATCAGCTGTTTTAGAGCCATATGGCAAAAATGCCGTGTCACCTACATAGAGAAACTTTTCATGAGGATACTGTCTTTTAATAGAACTTAATACAGTTAGTCCTCCAAGTCCGCTATCAAAAATACCTATTTTAGCATTTCTATTAAGCATTAATTTTGTATGACTTTAGAATTATGAGAGTTAATATACGCTTGTACGCCTTTAAAAATCCCATAGGCCATTTCGGATCTATAACTAGATTTATTTAATAATTTGGCTTCAGATTTATTTGTGATAAATCCTGCCTCAATTAACACTTTCGGCATAGCAGCTCCAACTAAAACATAGAATCCAGCTTGTTTAATACCTCTCATTCTAGTTTTTGGTAATTCTTTTTTAACTGCTGCTTGTATAGAAACTGCAAGTTTTTCACTTTCTTGTAAGTACATATTTTCAGATACAGAGGCTATCATTTGATTTTGTTCATACTCTTCTGGATTGTCTTCAAAAAAAATAGATGCATTTTCCCTTACAGCAACATCAATAGCTTTATCAACACTATTTGCTTGTAACAGAAAAATTTCAAAACCACGCGCAGTTTTAGCTGTGCTTGCATTTGCATGAATACTTAAAAACATATGACCTTCATTTTTGTTTGCAAATGCTGTTCTATTTTTTAATCCTAAAAATGTATCATCATCTCTTGTGTATATTACTTTTAAATTAGGCATTTCTTTCTTTAAAAAGCTTCCAAGCTCTTTTGCAATATCTAGCACAATATGCTTTTCTTTAATATTATGATATCCAATAGCTCCGGGATCCTTTCCTCCATGCCCTGGATCTATAACTATAGTAGTAATTTTCCAATTATTTTCATTTTTTATTTTATTTAGAAATTCCTGATCAACTTCTTGTATTTGTTGGCTAACTGTGTTGGTTTCTTTTATAATAATTACTTTATCATTGTAATTAACAATAAACTCTTTATTGTCAAACTGTGTATATAATCGCATAAAAGAATTCAAAGGTGCATAAAAATTATTATCGAAAAACTTAATATTTTTAATCATATGATAAATTTTATCATCTATTTTCACAAATGAAGAGTTTGTAGAAAATGTAAATCTTTTATTTTCAATGATAACATCTATTTTAGATTTATCTTTATATAGATTATATTGAAAATCTTGAGATATAAAAAATTCTTCCAAAGCTATATATGCAATATCTTCAAAGATATACAACTTAACTTCAGATCTTTCATCTGCAATAAGAAAATGAAAAATCAGCAAAACAAAAATAAAAAATTTTATAGAAATTTTTATCATCTTAATATAAACTTATAATAATTTCATTGGGATAAATATAAAAATACTCTTCTCTAGCAATTTTTTCTATATATCTATCATTATTTTTTAATAAATAATTTTCATTATTAATTTGATTCAATTCTTCATTTATTTCTAATTGATTTGCTTTCAATTGTATTAACTGATTATATCCTTTATAATAATCTAGTAAGCCATCTTCTTTGATAAATAAATAAAATAAAAGACATATAATGATAGAAATGAAAAGTTTATTCATTATTTTGAGGCCCGAAAATTGTTTCTGGTGATAACTGTTCCTCTATCCTAAGTAATTGATTATATTTAGCTACTCTTTCGCTTCTACATAATGAGCCTGTTTTTATTTGGCCTGCACCTGTCCCTACAGCTAAATCAGCTATAGTTGTATCTTCTGTTTCGCCAGATCTGTGAGAAACAACCACGCCTAAATTATTTTTTTGTGCTAGCTTTATGGTATCTAGAGTTTCTGAAACACTACCAATTTGATTTAACTTAATCAAAATAGCATTGATTGCATTAGTAGAGATTGCTTTCTGCAATCTTATTGGATTTGTAACAGTTAAATCGTCACCCACTAACTGAATATCTTTACCTAATTCATTATATAAATTTTGCCAACCTTTCCAATCATTTTCATCTAAGCCATCTTCTATAGATACAATCGGATAATTTGAACACAATTTCTTATACCAATCAATCATTTGATCGCTTGTTAAATTCCTATTTTCCGAATCTATTTTGTATGTTTGTTTTTCTTTAATATAAAACTCACTTGAAGCTACATCTAATGTAAAAAATACTTCTTCACCAGGTTTGTAATTTGATTGAATAATTGATTCTGTTAATAAATCTAACGCTTCTTGATTTGATCTCAAATTAGGAGCAAATCCACCTTCATCTCCAACAGAGGTGCTATAACCTTTTTGTTTTAATACTGATTTTAAAGTATTAAAAACCTCACATCCACATTGAAGCGATTCAGAAAATGTTTCAAATCCTGAAGGATAAATCATAAACTCCTGTATATCTACATTATTATCAGCATGACTACCTCCATTTAATATGTTCATCATTGGGATAGGCATGATATGAGTTTTTGTTTGAGAAATATTTTTAATGAACTGATAAATAGGTAATTTTTTAGATTGTGCAAAAGCTTTTAAGCAGGCCAGAGATACGCCAAGAATTGCATTAGCTCCTAAATTTCTTTTATTATCTGTTCCATCTAAATCAAACATTATCTGATCTATTTCATATATATTATAAGTATCATTACCTATTAGTTTAGGAGAGATAACGTGATTCACATTATTAATTGCATTTAAAACTGACTTTCCAAAAAACTGAGTAGATTGATCTCGCATTTCTAATGCTTCATGCTCACCTGTTGAGGCTCCACTTGGTACATCTGCAATAGCAATAGTTCCATCGTCTAAGTGGCACTCTACTTCAACTGTTGGTGTGCCTCTAGAATCAATTATTTGTCTTGAATGAATTTTTAGTATCTTAGCCATAAGATTAATGTGACCTCTAACAATATGCTAAAATTTACAAAATAATTAATTAAAAAGAATTAAATTTGATTGTAATTAATATATTAAGATATGTTAGAAATTATTAAATATGATAAAAATAAGCATGAAAGCGTTTGGGATTCTTTTGTTAAATCATCAAACAATGGAACGCTTTTTCATTTAAGAAAATTTTTATCTTACCATAAAAATCGCAATTTTAATGACTGTTCTTACATCTTTAAAAATAAAGATAAAATAGAAGGGTTATTTTCAGGAGCAGTTATTAATAATGTATTACATTCACATCCTGGTGCAAGCTTTGGTGGGTTTATACATAATGATTTATCTTTTGACTCAAGTAATCTTATGATTGATTTAATAATACAAGAGGCTATAAAAAATCATTTAAAAGAAATTATTATTATTCCAACTCCTTTCATATACTATAAAAATTATCAAGAGGTTATTGAATATTGTTTATACAATAAAGGTTTTAAAGATATTGAATACTATATCTCAAGTTTTGTGGATTTAAACAATAATTTATTTAATCAAATGCATTCTAGAAAGAAAAGATATATAAAAAAATATCACGATCAAGTTGAAATAAGATTAAGTGATGACTTGGATAGCTTTTATCCCATTTTAGTAGAAAATAAAAAAAAACATAAAGCTTTACCAACTCATTCACTTGAAGAGCTTAAAATTTTAATGGATAGGTTTCCTGATCAAATTAAACTCTTGCTAACATATAAAAATGATAAAGTCATTGGTGGTTCTTTGAACTTCATCACAAATAATCATACTTGTATTTTATTTTATAATATGATTGATTATGAATATCAAAACATGCAGATTGCATCTTTACAAATTTATGAATCATTAATTTGGGCAAAAGAAAATAATTTGAAGTTTTTTGATATTGGGGTATCTCAAATTTATGAAAATGAAAAAATTATACCTCATGTATCATTAATAAATTTCAAGGAGCAATTTGGTGCAAAAACTATGATTAGAAAAGTTATGAAATTAAAATTATAACCTTATGATTTCCTTAAAATCATTATTCAAATCATCCATCATTTACGCAATTGGTACTTCTGTAATGCGTTTAATGACCTTTTTATTATTACCATTATATACAAATGTTTTAGATGCAAACGGTAACATGTGGTATGGAAATTTTGTGCTGGTTGTGACATCAATAGCATTTTTAAGAATCTGTTATTCTCATGGAGTTGGTGATGGTTTTTTGAAGTTATATAGTCAATCAGATAACCAAAAAAGTATAATTTCTACTTACCTTATTTATATTCTAATGGTTATTTCTGGTATATCCACTTTAATATGGCTTATAAACTCATTGATTGCGCAACAAGATATAAATAGTTTATTTGGATTGTTACAATCTCAGCTTACTTATATCATTTTAATTGTAATGTGTGATACTTTGAATTTTCGTTTGATTGATATTTTAAGGATTAAAAATTACGCAACCTACTATATGCTTGGACAAATGTTAGGGGTAATGACAACACTATATTTTTCTTTTCATTTTGTTAAAAATGAATTATTGGGCCTTGAAGGCGCTCTTCTGGCATTATTATATGGTGGGCTAGTAACATTAATAATTTTCGTTCCTATTTTATTTAAAAATTTAAATTTTTCTAACTTCTCATCAAAATACTTGAAAGAACTAGTTGCGTTAGGTGTAAGGTTCTTTCCTGCTGCTATATTTTTTATGTTGATGACATTGTTGGATCGATATCTTTTAAAATTTCTTTTAGTCAATCCAATTTCTGATCCAAATTATGTAAATAATATGATAGGCACATATTCTGTAGCAGCTAAACTTGCTAGTATTCCTTTATTTTTAATAAATGCGTTTAATCTAGGTTGGCAACCATTTTATTTAAGTAATGGAAACAATGAAAAGTCTATAAAAAAATATCAAACTGTAGGGACAATTTTTATTATTATCACTTTAAGTATATCATGGTTTGTTGGTATTGTAATTCCAACTGTCTCTAGTTTACATATACCTTTTGCAAACATTCCATTGATTGGTGAGAAATATGCAGAGTTTAATAATATTATTCCTATAATGCTTTCTTCTCATATTTTTTATGCTTTATATATTATAAACATGCCTGCAATTTACTTGTGCAATAAGCAAAATTGGTCTCCAATTTTTAGAGTTTTTGGTGCTTCAATCAATATTGTCCTAAATATAATATTAATACCTATTTTGGATATTACAGGGGCTGCAATTGCAACAGCAGTAAGCTATGGTATGATGTTTTTATTTTTATTTTATAAAAATCAACAATGGATGCCTATTCAAATAAATTGGAAAGATATTATCTTGCTATTTGGATTAATTATTATTTCTATTTTTTCTTTTACAATGAAAATAAATATACAATACTATGTAATGATTGGAACTTTTATATTTATTTGTTATTTACTATATAAGCACGGATTAAAAAATCTTACAATCTTATTTAAATGATATCTATAATTCTACCAACTTATAATCGTAGTTCTATTCTTAACCAAACTATAGATTGTGTATTAGAGCAATCATATACAGATTATGAATTAATTATTATTAACGATTATTCATCAGATAATACTGAAAATGTAATTAAGAGCTATAATGATAATAGAATTAAATATTTGAGTAATTCAAAAAATTTAGGATGCGCAGCAAGTAGGCAGATTGGTTATGAGCAAAGCATTGGTGATATACTAGTTTTTATAGATGATGATGATGTGTGGGCACAAAATAAATTATTTAAACAAATGTCCTTAATAAAAAATTATGATATGGTTCTAAGTGATTACTCTATTAAGAAAAATAATACAATAGAGCAAAAAAATATGAGGCCTTTTGGGGAATATTTTAAAAAAGAAATTTTAAAAAGGCCTGGTCCTTTTTTTCAATCCATTATGATTAAAAAAAATATTATTGATAAAATAGATAATCCTTTTGATCAAAAAAGTGTGCCTAGTGAAGATTGGAATTTTTTTATAGAATTATCAAAATTTGATTTAAAAATTGCATATCTAAATGAATCATTATTTACATGGATTATTAACAAAGATAATCAATCTTTAAATTTAACAAACGAAGCTGAAGCTTTATCATATATTATAAATAAGCATTTAGAATATTTTATTTCATTTTCATCTAAAAAAAACGTATCTGATCACTATAGAAGAATAGCAAGAATATATGAAAAATTGTATTTCAAAAGTTTAGACTCTGCAAATATTAATCATTACTATTTAAAAGCTTTTAAAATTTATCCGTTTTCAATTAAAAATATTTTTTATCGTGTACTGATATTTTTTGGGTATAAGCGTTCGCGTTACTTAATAAACTTGGTACGTAAGATAAGAGGAACTGAAAATGTCTAAACCTAATATAATGATAATATTTTGGGGGAATCCATTATATGATGGAAGATGTGTGAACATGATAAATCAGCTCCTCAGAGAAAATTTAATAGTGAAAGTGATTGGGGTGGATTCAAAAAATGATACTTTAAATTTTAATGGTGCTGAGGTGCAATTAATCAATAAAAATGATCTTAGTAACTCCTTTGTAAAATATTTTAAGTTTTTTAAGATTGTAAAAAAAATGATTCTTCAAGAAAAGCCAAATACTATCATTGCTTCAGATTTATATTCTTTAATTCCTTCTGCGCAAATTAAAAAACAAAAAAAAATAAACCTAATTTATGATTCTAGAGAAATTTATACAAAATTAGCTGGCTTAATTAATAGGCCTATTGTTCAAAAAATTTGGTCCTGGTATGAGAAAAAATATATCAATTGTTCAGATTATGTCATTGCAAATGCAGATATTGATAAAGATTATTTAAAAAATTTATACCCTAATACTAATATTAAAATTTTAAAAAATCTTCCTGGAGAAGTGTTTTTAAAATCAACAAAAATAAATCTAAGAAAATTATTATGTATAAATGACCAAACAAAAATTTTATTATATCAAGGTAAATTACATAATGGTAGAGGTATACGATTTACATTAAAGTGTTTAAAGAAATTAAATGATGTGGCTTTTGTGATCATTGGAGATGGCCCTATGAAAGATGCGTACATAAAAACTGCAGAAAAAGAAGGTGTTGCAGATAAAATTTATTTTATTGATTCAGTTCCTTATGAAGCATTAGGTTCTTTTTCAAATTCTGCAGATATTGGACTGAGTTTAATCCAGCCAATCTCAAAAAGTTATGAAAATGCTCTACCTAATAAATTATTTGAATACGCAGTTTCTGGGCTACCAGTTATTTGCAGTAATTTGTCAGCTATGAAAGAAATGGTAGACAAATATAATTGTGGTATTTCAATATCACCAAAAGATACACAAGCCTTTAGTTTGGCTGTTGATACTATTATTAGTAATAATAAAAAATTCAAAATTAATGATGATATAAAAAAAGAATTGCTTTGGATGAATAAAAATCAACAATTAATTGAAATGGTAAAATGAAGAATTTAGTTACCGTTATAATTACCACTTATAATCGTTTGCATTTTTTAAAAAATGCTCTTACTAGTGTCTTAAATCAATCATATCAAAATATTGAAATTATTATTGTTGATAGTAGCAATAATGCACAAACACAAGATTTTATTACAGAAAATAAAAACTTAATTTATATATATTCTGATATTAATCATCCCAATGTGCTGCGTAATTTAGGAATTCAATGTGCAAATGGAAATTATATTGCTTTTCTAGATGATGATGATACCTGGGAAAGCTCTAAAATAGAACGTCAAATAAATTATTTTAATAAATATGATATTGGACTATGTTATACAGGTAAAAATGTAGTAAGTGAAAATAACATTAAATATAGTTTTAAAAATGGAATTTTTAAATCTACGAAACAGTCAATTTTATGGGACAATTTTATTGGAATTACATCTTCTATTATGATTAAAAAAGAAGTAATTACAAATATTGGAGATTTTGATGAATCATTACCTGCGTTACAGGACTACGATTTTTGTATAAAAGTATGTCAAAATTATAATGTAAAAGGAATTAAAGAGGCACTTGTTAACTACCACTATAAACATCATCAAAATCAAATTTCTCAAAATACGCAATATTTAAAAAAAGCATCTAAAATGATTGCAGCAAAATATCCAAATAATTATTTGCTTAAGTTTGGTTTATGGAAAATTAAATTAAAAAGAAGGTTGAAAACATTTTATGAATAAAAATATTATGACATTTGATGAGTGGGCAATTTTAGGTAAAGATGAAGGAATGGAAAGAGGTCATCATAAATCAGTTGAACATATGTTTAACATAATTATAGAAAAAAATTATAAAAATTATACAGCTTTAGATTTAGGTTGTGGTAATGGATGGGTGGTCCGAAAATTCAAAGAATATTCGTTATGTAGTGATGCGCATGGCTTAGATGGAGCAGCACATATGATTAAAAAGGCTCAATCAAATGATACTAAAGGAACGTATTTTAATGAAAATATTGAAGCGTGGATTTCTAAGCAAAAATATGATGTCGTTTTTTCTATGGAAACATTATACTATTTTACAAATCCTAAAATAATTATTAATAAAATCCATAATAGTTTAAATACAAATGGTATGTTTATTATGGGTATCGATCATTATTTAGAAAATACAGAATCTTTAGATTGGGGTGAAAAATTTAATTTAGATATAACAACACTTTCTATTGATGAGTGGATTGGATTATTCACAAAATGCGGTTTTCAAAATATTCATTTTAAACAAGTCGAATCTAAAGATAATTGGAAAGGAACATTAATAATATATGGACTCAAATAATTTGAGCATAAATAAGTCTGATTTTTTATGGAAAATTAAAGGTCATCTCCAAACAAATATTTCTAAAAATGAATTATGGAATATAATATCAGCTCCATCTAACCTAGAGCTATTTCATCCTTTTTGTAAAAAAAATGAAGCGCTAAAATGGCCTGGCATAAATTCAATAGATGAAATTTATTATTATAGTGGTTTGGTATACCAAAGACAATTTATTAATTGGATTGATAAGGAAGGTTATGATTTACTTATTGGTAAAAAACATGGAAGTCAATCTCTCGTTTGTTGGCGAATCAAAAACGAAAATAATGCTAAATTGACTGTTACAATACATCCAAATAAATTTAATCAAGGCTCTAAAATATTAAATATGATACAATATAATATTTTAGTTAAACCTTTACTTCAAAAATATATTGATTCCGTCATGCTTGGATTAGAGTATTACATACAAAAAAAGCAAAAAGTTCAAAAAAATCAATTTGGTAAAATTCGTTTTTTTTCTAAATAATTAATTAGCTATTATTTAAAATAAAATTAACAATTGAAACTATATCTAATATATTAACTGCCCCATCTTGATTAAAATCTGCAATTAAATTATTATCTATTTCTCCTTCAACAATTAGATCAACTATTATAATGATATCTAATATATTAACTATCATATCACCATTTATGTCACCAATTTGAATGTCAGATAATGTTGTACATTCTCCAGAGGAGTTTAAAGAAATACCATTTGGGTCTGAAAATATTACATCATGTAAGCATAATTCAGAGCTAACATTGTGATGATATGAAAAATAAATATTTGTTAATATTCCTTCACCTCTAGATATGTAGTCTCCATCAAATGAAAATCCAATAAAAATACCTGTTTCATCATTATAAGAAACAGAAAAGCCTGACTCTTCTGCTGCTCCACCACTTACATCAATAAAGTTTATTATATCTGGATTATCAAATAAAGTGAATTGAAAACCGCCTATATTAGAAGTGCTTAAATAATTTAACTCTATCATATTCGATGTGATTTGTCCAAATGTAAGGTTTACTGAAATTTCTTCTTCATCTTCACAGTAACTATTATCATTTTGAAAAGATCCGCCTGAACAACAATGATACCAATCGCCATAAGAACCACCATAACATAGGTCCCAATAACAGTTAGGGTCGGCATTTTCACAGCTTAATGAATTATTATAGTTAGAACAATTCCCCCATTGAATATCTTCAACCCAATCACAATCTTCAAGTGATTCGCAGCTTTCTGCTGTAGTTTGATTGTCGCAATTAGATTCAGTACAATAACTATTATCAACCTCATAAGTGCCACCACCACATTCATACCAGCAACATCCAGCACAACTCCCATGATAAAATCCACATTCAACATCACACCCATAATTTTCACAATCAGCAAGGCTTAAATTTGTACACCATCCTATTTCACTATCTTCTATCCAATCACAATTTTCATCATTAGATTCACAATCTTCCTCAGATAAACTTTGATCACATCCTGGTGGCTGATAATTGATAACAAGCCTTGGTGCATCTAATCCCGAATTATCAATATATCCATCTGTACTACTCATTAAAATATTAAGCTGACCTGATTGAGAGCCGTTTGAGATTTGAGATTGAGGGATAACGACGCTATGAGTACCGCCTGAGCATTCTAATTCATCCCCATATAGTGATTCATCCCAATCTGAATTGTGCCACAAATTATATGCAAGGTCAGCTGAAATAGCGCCTGTTTGATTAGAGGTTTTTATATACCCTCTATACTCACACCAAGTCATATCATATTCAAATTGTGTATTAAAAGACTGCATTTCTGGTAGGCTAGATAAATCAAACCTCCAGATAGCAGTATTTCTATTTTCAAAACATTGATCATAAACATCATGCCACCAACAACTAGAAGTATACATGCTAGATTGATTGTAGCTATGTAAAGAATGCGGGGTACAACAGCTATTGCTTGTATTTGATGTATATCTAGCAGATTGAGTCCCATAAATTGTAATTGTTTCTGAAAAGCTAAATGACATTATAATAAATGTTATGAGACTCAATATGCTAATTTTGATTAGATTATTTATATGATTTACCTTTATTCTAAAATAATATTTACGAGTTCAATGGCATCTAAAACATTAATATCTCCATCAATGTTGATATCAGCATGATTAGAAGATTCATTGTCCAAGATTAAATTAATTAATACTAATACATCCTGAACATTAATTAGGTAGTCTAGATTTATATCTCCAATTAAAAAATCAATTTCATCACAATAACTATTATCGTTTTCAAATGTACCACCCATGCATGCATAAGTTCCATAGCATATCCAAGTATACCAGTCACCCCAATCAGTGCAATCCCAATTGCAACCAGGAGTCATGTTGCAGTCTGTTTGTGATAAAGTTCCACATGAGGTGATTTCAATATCTTCTATCCATTCACAAATCTGATCATTATCACAAGCACTTTGACCTAAATAATAACTACAATCATCAACCTCACCTAAAAAGAAAGGGCACGAGTCAAAATTACCATCATCTAAAGTGCACTCAGCTATAAGGCTTTGACTACTATTTACATATATTTTCCAGGTATTTCCGTTCCAACCATCACTACCAAAGTCTGACATCATAAGATTATAGGCCCCATTATGTAAACATACAGTTTCAGAATAAGGTGCTCCACCATTTATATTGCTAGGAGATAATGCCCACATAACCTGTTCTTCTAAAATACCTCCGCTACACTCAATATAGTATTCAGTCTCATCCGGATTATCACATTGTGAAAAAATAAAACCAAAAATAATAGATAGTAATAATATGTATTTGATAATGATAAAAGCCTCTTAAAAAATATATAACTAGTTAACAACTTAAATTATATTATATATTTATATAAATTATTTTACTACAAATATTCACAATTAAATGTTAAAAAACTTATTAAATATTATCGATACAAACATCTCTATTGAAGATGAAGTAATAGACAACATTAATAAATCAATTGATTTAAAATCAAATATTTACCTTCTGAGTCAAAAAATATTTGAATCAAATAAAATATCTCATTTAAAAAGATTAAAATTACATAAAGAGCTAATAAAAATTAGTAAGCAGGTGAAGTGTAACTTTTCTATCGCTCACAACCTTTTATTAATTGCTCGGATATATATAGTTTTGGGGGATACAAAAAATGCAATAGAAAATAATTTAAATTCTTTGAAACTTTGGCAAAATATTAAATATGAACCTTTAGCTATCAATGGAGAAATTTCATGTTATATCAATTTAGCAAATATATATGCAGAGCTAGGTTTTTATAATAAAAGTTTAGATTATTTTGAATTAAGCAATGATACACTTAAAAAGTGTAGTGATGATTTAATACCCTCAGTAAGAATAAACCTGGGGTTAGGTAATATATACAATAAGCTAAATAGATATAAAAAAGCTGAATCTTTTTTTATGAAAGCATATGAAAAATCAAAAAAATCAAAAAATGAATTAATAATTATTCCTTGTGAAATTGGATTAATTAGAACAAGAATGAAGTATAAAGATTATCAGCAAGTAATTAAACAGTGTAATAAACTTCTAAAAAGATTAAATGAAATTGAAACGATTGAACAAAAAAATCCTGTTTTATCAACACTTGGCTTGGCACATTTAGAACTCAAACAATATGATTTGGCAAAAAAATATTTTTTAAAACATTTAGAATTAAGTAAATCTGTTGATAATGAAGGGTTAAGTTATGATCTATTAGGTAAATTATATCTAAAGTTAAAAAAATATGATGAAGCATTATCATTTTTTAAGAAAGCATTAAACATTTATACAAATTTAAGTTCCACACAAACAAATCATGATATCATTAAAAATATTTCGTTAGTTTACGATAAAAAAGGGGATAAAAATAAAAGCTTAATATTTTATAAAAAGTATGTTAAGCAATTAGAAAAAAATAATAAAGAAAAATTTAATCTATTTAAAGTAAATCAAAAAAAAATAATACAGGGTTTGGAATCAGAATTTAAAAATAAAACAAATAATACAAATCTAAAAACATCTACACAGTTATTATCAATTACACATAATGATATATTATACGATATTATTAAAAATCTAGAATCAGATTCTTGCAACAAAATAAAATTAATTCAAAAAATAAAAAGAAAAATTGATACAAAAATGGAGTGGGCAGATTATTTAATTGCCTATGAAAAGCTAAACGCTGAATTTTTTTTAGAAATTAATAAATATAATTTAAGTATGACAGAATTAAAGGTATGTACATATATTAAAAATGGATTTGATAACTACCAAATTTCAGGCATTATGAATATTACATTAAGAGCTGTACAACAAAATCGTTATAGAATAAAAAAGAAATTAAATATTGATCAAAAATTAGATACATTCATTTTATCAATATAATATTCCGATTAAGTGAAATAAAAAAAGGGCTACTTTCGTAGCCCTTTTTATTTAGACGTAGAGCCGTCTAAACCCTGATTTAAGTTACTTCAGTTACAGCATTCCTCCGCTATAAAATAACTCCAAGGCTGTAACCGTTACTTAAATACATCGTATTCAATTGATTACCTCCTTTCATGTTTGTTAATAAAAAATTTATTCTATATTATAATCACCAGAAGATACATCTTCTTCTGAAGCTAATTCCCAATTTGCATCACCTACAACATATTTATCTTGTGTATCCTTTTTAATAGATTTCTTTTTATTTTGAAATCCTGTTGAAAAAGTAACGTTAAAAGGTTTTGGTAAATTAAACTTTAAATTAAAAATAACATAAGGAATTAGTGTAATAAAAAAAACTCCTAATGCAACCGCTATCCCAGTACTATGAAAGTGGATTAATGTGCCTTTTCTTGTACCTATTGGTTCTACACCATATACTAAAAAAGTAGTGATAGAAATTATAATCCCTGATATTACAATCAAGGCAAATAATGAATTAAGCTCAAGAGTATCAATAATTTTATTCCATATAATCCAACCAATAAATGTCGCTAATACTGCAATAATAGAGAATGCAATATCATGCGAGATATTCAAAAAAAACAGAATATGACCAACGATTAATATTAAGGCGCTTATAATTTTATTTAAATCAATTTTCATAATACTTTGTATTGTGTTTATATTGTAATTTGTGAATATGAATATTAATAAACAAGTGAGAAATTAATTGTTGCAAAAAAAAATTAAATATGGTGTCATTGGTGTAGGACATTTAGGCAATTTTCATGTAAAACAATTACTGAACATAGGTTCAGTTGAATTGATAGGTGTTTATGATGAAGACCCAAAAAGATTAAATGAAATTTCTCAAAACTACAACGTACCAAAAATTAAAGCTATTAAAGATTTATTAAAATTAGCTGATGCAGTATCAATTGTTACACCAACTACAACCCATAAAGATATAGCTTTGCTTGCGCTTGATAACGATTGTCATATATTTATTGAAAAACCTATTACACATGACCTTGATTCTGCTCGTTGTGTCGAAAGTAAAGTTAAAAAATTACAAAAAGTAGCTCATGTAGGCCATATAGAAAGATTTAATCCTGTAATCAAAAAATTTAATGAAGAAATACATAAACCATTATTTTTAGAGTGCCATAGATTATCTAAACTAAGTAATAGAAGTATGGATATATCAGTTATACTGGATTTAATGATTCATGATATAGATCTTGTAATCCATATGATTGATTCTCCTGTTAAAAATATCATTGCAGATGGGGTCAATGTAGTATCTAACAGTATTGATTTAGCAAATGTAAAACTATCATTTGAAAATGGATGTGTTGTTAATTTAACTGCTAGCAGAATTTCAGATAAAAATATGAGAAAAATAAGAATGTTTGAAAATAATTGCTATACTAGTTTGGATCTGCTAAATCATAAATTATCAAAACATTATGCTAAATTTTCTCAAGAAAATAATCAGTTAAATTTAGAAAATAAACAAATAGCAGTGAATCAATATGATGCCCTAAAAGAAGAATTACAATATTTTTGCAATGCAATTAACGCTAATAATATCGATTTTTCAAATATCGATTTTTCTATTAGATCATTAGAAATTGCCTTAGAAATTAATAATATAATTCAATCAAAGTTAAATCAATGAAAATATTCATAATAGCAGGCGAGCCCTCTGGCGATGAGTATGGTGCAAAATTGATAGAGGAATTAAAAAAAAATAATCCTGTAATATCATTTAATGGAATTGGCGGATCATTAATGGTACAACAAGGCTTGAAATCAATGGTTCCTTTAAATGAGGTGGCTGTAATGGGTTTCAGTGAAATTATTAAAAAAATTGCTTATTTTTTAGATTTAGAAAAAAAAATATTAAGTTTTATAAAAACAAACTCCCCTGATAAAGTGATATTAATTGATTATCCTGGTTTTAATTTAAGAATTGCAAAAAAAATTAAATCTATTTCTAAAACAAAAATAATTTATTATATCAGTCCTCAGGTATGGGCTTGGAAAGAAAAAAGAATAAAAATTATTAAAAAATATATTGACGAATTGTTAGTGATATTTGAATTTGAAAAGAAATGGTATCAAGACAGAAAAATAAATGCACATTATGTTGGGCATCCGTTTCTTGATATTTGGTCTAAAAGCCAAAACTTAGAAGAGTTTTCTACAAAATATACTATTGATATTAATAAGCCAATTCTTACTTTATTTCCAGGTAGTAGAAAGCAAGAAGTTAAAAGACACTTATCTTTATTTATAGAATCAGCTCTTGAAATAAAAAAACAGATTCCTGATTTGCAAATTCTTTTGGGATTACATTCAGAAATCATTTTAGATAATCCAATTAATGAACAGGTAATTATTATTGATGAAAATCAATTAAAAGCATTAGAAATAGCAAGTGCTGCAATTATTTCATCAGGCACAGCCACTTTACAAGCAGCTATAATGGGTATACCAGCAGTTGTTGTTTATAAGATGAACTTTATTTCATGGTTAATAACAAAAACTTTTGTGAATATTAAGTTTGCTAGTATGGCTAACATTATTATGGATAAAGAAATTTATCCAGAACATTTACAACATAATGCGACTAAAAGAAATATTGTGAGAAGTGTCAGTAAAATTTTAATCGATGATACGTTTAAAGAAAAAGTAGTCAACGCTATTAAAAAAATAAAGAATAAAATTGGTAACTCAGGTGCTTCTAGTAGGGCAGCTCATATTATAGAAAAATTATAAAATGAAATTTTTAATACTTAAATGGATAGGCTATATTGTATTATCTCTTATTTATAAAAGTTGTAAAATAGAAATAAGGGGCCAAAAACACTTTGAGGGTATCTTGAATAATAAAAAACCTACAATGCTTTGTGTTTGGCATGGTCGTATGTTGTTTCCTATATACTATGTATTACACCAAAAATTATCTCCTTGGGCAATTGCAAGTCCCTACCAGGATGGAGCAATTGTTGCATCAATTCTAGCAAAGTGGAATGTAAATATTCTTTGGGGATCCAGTAATAGAAATTCAGATAATGTGTCTAAAAAAATACAATCTATATTTAAAAATGATATTAACTCTATTATATGTATAACTAATGATGGACCAAAAGGACCTAAACATATTGCAAAAAAAGGTTCACTTGAGATTGCGAAAAAAAATGAAGCTAATATTATCACAATAACAGGTAATGCATCCAGAAGTTGGAAATTTAGAACATGGGATGATTTTGTTTTACCAAAACCCTTTAGTAAAATTTTTATTAACGTAGCTCCTGTATATAAACATGAAAATGATGATATAGTGATGGGGGTGTCTGATTATATGTGCTATCATGAAAAACAGGCTGACACACATTTTAATGTATAAATTAATCTTATATCCGATTGCGCTTGTAGTATTTGTTTTATCCTCTGTTAGAAACAAATTATATGATTTCAAAATTCTAAAACGCACATATTCCAAATTACCTGTTATTTCAATTGGCAACATACAAATGGGCGGAACAGGAAAAACACCTTTTGTTGTATCCTTGTGCGAAAAATTGTTACAAAAAAATATTCAGCCTATTATCATTACTAGGGGATATAAAAGAAATTCAAACACTCAAATTTTTTTTAAAACACTCAATGAATATAGTGTTCAAGAAGTTGGTGATGAGCCATATTTGCAAAAATTAAAATTACCTGATGTAAATATAATTATTGATCAAAATAAAAGACAGGCTATAAAAATGGCAAATAATCTAAGCGATATTGATTGTATCATATTGGATGATGGTTTCCAATCAAATTATATAGAAAAAAATATTGAAATTGTTCTTATTAATAATTGGCACGCAGAAAAAAAATTCAAAATTTTTCCAATTGGACAATTAAGAGAAAGCGCTACTAATCTGAAAAGGGCAGATTATATTTTTACTACAAAAGGTAACAATCATTATAAAATATTAAATCATTATAATGCTCAGTCATTGAATATTAGTTATGAAATATTGGATGATAAGTCTAAAAAGATTAGACCCTCTGATTTAATAAAGTTAAATAGTAAAAAGAAAATTTATGGATTATGTGGTATTGCAAATCCTGAACAGTTTTTTGAATCTTTAGAATCATTAAAAATTAATTGTGATAAAAAAATTAAGGTGCCAAATCATTTTGATTATAATAAATACAACAGGCAATTAATTGATAATGAAAATATTATATACATCACTACTTATAAAGATTATTTTAAAACTAATTTTAAAAAATCTACTGTCTTTGTATTAGATATGTGTATTAATATAGAAGACGAAACGTTGATTAAAAATATTAACAATTTGATTTAATATGGTAAAAAAATATGACATATTTCCCAATGGTCTTGGTATAAAATGGAATGATGAAACAGATTCATTTTTAGATTACCATACATTAAGAGATGCATGTCCATGTGCATATTGTTCAGGAGAAACAGATGTATTTGGAAATGTTTATATTGGAAAAGGAATTCGAAAAACTCAAGCTGCCTATGAAGTAAATTATATTGAAAAAGTAGGTCATTACGCTATTAGAGTTTTTTGGAAAGACAATCATAATAGTGGAATATATCCATTTGAATTACTAAAAAAATTAACTTCAAAAGATGCAAAAAATTAAATATATCATTTGGGATTGGAATGGTACACTAGTTGATGATGCATGGCTCTTTGTGGAATTAATGAATGAAGAATTAATCCAAAGAAATTTACCTCAAATTAATGTTGAGAAATATAGAGAGCAGTTTATTTTTCCTGTTAAGAAATATTATGAAAATTTAGGTTTCGACTTTGAAAAGGAAGATTTTAAAACTGTTGGATTACATTTTATTCAAAATTTTAAAAAAAGAAATCAGGAACCTAATTTATTTTTAAATGCACTGGATGTATTAAAAAAAATTCATTCTAGGGGAGTTGGTCAGTCAGTAGTATCTGCACAGGAAAACAATCTATTAAATGAAACAATAAAATTTTACCAATTAGAAAATTTCTTTGACTATATTGCTGGCATTGATCATGTTTATGCAGATAATAAAATAAAATTAGCTAAGTCAGTAAGGAAAAAAATATGTGTTGATGATAAAAATATGTTATTAATTGGTGATAGTATTCACGATTATGAAGTAGCTCAAGCTCTCAATATAGAATGTATTTTATTTTCTAATGGTCATTATTCAAAAAAAAGGCTAATAAGTTGTGATTGTGAAATAGTAGATGATCATACAGAATTATTATCTTTTGTTGAATCAAGGATTTGAGGAAAGTCAGAAAAAATTCCATCTGCATTTACACTTTTTGCAACAGAGAGTTGTTTTTGATTATTGACTGTGTACAAAAATAATTTTATATTTTCTTTTTTTAACCAACTACTTATTGGTGGTGTAATATATTTTACATTTGCGTGAAATGAATAGGGTTCCAAAAGGCTTTTTGATAAATAAGAAACATACCATTGCTCTTTAGGGCTGTTAGACCATAATTGTCCGCGCTTAATCTCTGAATTTTGTTTTTTTAATTCTAATAAAACAAATGGATTAAATGAAGACACTATAGTACTGGATGTTAATTGATGGTTTTTAATTTTATATATAACCTGATCAATTAATTTATGATGAATAATGTTTTTCGCTTTTATCTCCACATTAATGATTTTATCTGGTGAACAAATATTTAATACTTCATCAAAAGTAGGGATGATAAAACCTAAGTCCATAGCTTTAATTTCACATAATAATAATTGTGAAATCTCATATTGTTGATTTTGATATAAAATATTATAATCATGATATACTACGTATTTATGGTCTTTGGTTAATTGAACATCAAACTCTAAACCATCTACATTATTTAACAAGGCTAAATTAAATGATTCTAAAGTGTTTTCATGAGCTAATGATGGTGCTCCCCTATGTCCTATTACTATCATACAATAAATTATTGATTATAAAAAAAATTAACTACATAAAAATATCTTGTTTAGTTTATAAGTTTAGCACAACTTAATAGCCCTTTTAAAATGTTAATAACTTGTTTATAGGTAAAATGGAAAAACAAAATTTTTGGACAGAATGCTTAAATTTAATAAAGCAACAGATTACTAATCAGGCTTATGAAACATGGTTTAGTGACGTTGAAATTTTAGAGTTAACTGAAGAAGAGATTAGATTACAGGTTCCTAATCAATATCATTTTGAATGGCTAGAACAAAAATATCGACATTTACTTAATGATGTAATTATCAAAATAGGTGACAATCCTAGGGTGGTTAATTATAGCGTTGATCTTAGTAGTAAGAAAATAAATGAAATACCTAAGCTAAATGATCAAGATGTATTGCCTACTCCAATTTATAAAAAAAATACTCAATTAAATGAAAGATATAATTTTAATAATTTCATTGAGGGTAAGGGTAATCAATTTGCTAAAGCTGCAGCTGTTTCAGTTTCAGAAATGCCTGGGCAATCGCCTTTTAACCCCCTACTAATTTATAGTTCACCTGGTTTAGGTAAAACCCATTTACTGCAAGCTATAGGAAATATGGTTCAAGAAAAAAATCCAAACCATAAACATATATATATAACTGCTGAAAGATTTATGTATGACTTTATTAATTCTATTCAAAAAAATAAGTCTTCTGATTTTTCAAAACGGTATAGAAACGTTGATATGCTACTTGTAGATGATGCTCAGTTTTTTTCAAAAAAAGAACAAACTCAAGAGCAATTTTTTCATCTATTTAACGCCTTATATCAAAATGGTAAGCAAATTATACTAACTACGGATAAACATCCAAATAAAATGGAAGGTTTTACTGAACGATTAATTTCAAGATTTCAATCAGGTTTAGTCATAGACATTCAACCTCCTGATTTAGAAACTAGAATAGCAATCTTAATGAATAAAGCTGAACATGATGGATTAGAAATACCTTACGAAGTATTAGAGTTTATGGCATCTAGTATTAAAGGCGATATTAGAACTCTTGAGGGTGCCCTAGTAAATTTGCTGGCTATTTCTTCGTTAAAAAGAGAAGATATAGATTTATCATTAGCTAAGCTGGTATTGGAAAAGCATGTAGGACAGAGAAAAATAAATCAAGTGGATGTAGAAAATATTATTAAAACCGTTTGTAAGTTTTTAAAGGTTAAAGAAAAAGATGTATTAGGAAAAGGTAGAAGTATGGAGGTAGCTTTAGCAAGACAAGTATGTATGTATATTACTAAAGAAAAAACTAACATGTCCTTAGCAAATATAGGTAAACAAATTGGTGGAAGGGATCATTCCACAGTGATTCATGCACACAAAAATATAACAGAAAAAATTAATTCAGATATTGAGCTAAAAAATATAATCAGTAACATACTGAGTCAAATTTAATTACCTTAGGAGAAAAAATGCTTAATCATATATTAATTATTGATGATGATTTAAAATTAACAGATTTAATTAAAACATATTTACAAAATCATCAATTTAAAGTGTCAGTTCAGAACGATCCTATTGGTGGTTTTAATTTTTTCCAAAAAAAATCAGATATTGATTTAATTATTCTTGATATTACTATGCCTGAAATGGATGGTTTCCAATTACTACGTAAAATAAGAGAATTTTCCACTGTCCCCGTAATTATGTTAACTGCGAGAGGTGAGGTGTCAGATAGGGTGATTGGGTTAGAGTTGGGCGCTGACGATTATATGCCTAAACCCTTTGAACCAGAAGAATTAATTGCAAGAATTCAATCAATCTTAAGAAGAATTAAAAATCCAGAAACAATGATTGATCATTTAGAGTTTGAACATTTAAAAATTGATAAATTAAAGCAAAAAGTCATTTTAAATGATATGGAGCTATTTTTATCCACCACTGAATTTGAAGCTCTTTTAATTTTTGCAGAAAATTGTGGGGAAATATTAAACAGAGACTTCTTAGTTGAAAGGTTACGTGGTATTTCATGGCAATCCTATGATAGGTCTGTGGATGTGTTAGTAAGTAGATTAAGAGGTAAGCTTAACAAGCTAGATCCAGATACAGAATATATCAAAACAATTCATGGTGTTGGTTATAAATTCATAGATAGGATTAAAAAATAAAAAAATTACTTAAAAATTTATCTAGTTCTCTTTTTGTTAAAATAGTTGCTGTAATTTTTATATTTACTATTATTGTGTGGTATGCAACTGAAAGATCACAAACAGCCCAATATCAAAATACAGACTTAATTTATGATTATCAAAATTTGATTTTACATGAATATCTTGTTCGTAATTGGGTTCAATCTTTTGAAAATAATTCAAATTTTTCTGGAACAATCGAAGAAGACTTGAAGAACCTAAATCAAATGGCCTTTTTTGCTATTTTTGAAGATAAAAACAAAAATAAGGTTATTGATTTAGGTGTAGATGAAATAATAGATACTATAAGTTTTCTGAAGATTCCTGGTAAATTTAATTATCAAAACTATGTGAGTTATATGGATGCACCTACACTTAGTAGTCAACATCTTGATTTAAATGAACATAAAACGTGGATATCATATGGTGATTATTTTGTGGATGTGCCGTATAGAGGAACAACAAGCTTACCAGCCACCTTTGTTGAATACGCGGTTAATGATAAGTTATTAGGTGTATGGTTTATAACAGATTACGACTTGGGTTTTGATATTTATCTTCCTGCTATTATTGTGCCAATTGGTCTTTTAGTTTTGATGGTTTTTTTGTTTTTGATTATTAGATCATTTTTGCATCCTATTACTCTTATCAGAAGGCATGTAGTAAATCTCAAAAAAGATAATCTTGGTTCAACAATTCCTGTTAAAGGTTCAGATGAGCTTGCACATCTAGCTAGAAGTATTAATAAAATGACAAAAGACATTGATATTTTGGTAAGTCAAAAACAAAATCTTCTAATTGATGTTAGCCATGAATTAAAAACACCTTTGACTAGATTAAAGTTTTTATTGGCTAACATGAATATTTCTGCTGTTGATAAAGATTCAATCAATAAAGAAATAAACTATTTACAAGATATGATTTCAAATATGTTGTTATCTGATAAGCTTTCCACTCCTTATGTTGAAGATTTAGAGCTTGAAAATATTTCTGTTAAAATGCTCATAGAGGATGCTAGTAGTATGTTTTATGAAATAGAAAAAAGATTAAAGGTGGTTACTGAGATTCCTGATATTACATTAAAAGTAGATAAATATAAATTATCACTTGCCATTAAAAATCTGATTGATAATGCAATTAAATATGGTGGTAAGGAGCGTTTGATTGAATTAAGTGTTATAAAAGAAAGTTCTTCAATATCAATACAAGTAGAGGATTTTGGTGCTGGAATAGATGCTAACAAATTGAAAAAAATTATGAAACCTCTTTACAGGGGAAGGGTTGCAAAAGAAAAAAGTGCTAGTGGCTTTGGTTTGGGCTTAGCAATAGCTCACAAAATCATTGAGGCGCATGGTGGAACTCTTGAGATTGAAAGTGAGTTAAACAAAGGTACAAGGTTCATTTTAATAATGCCTTACAATGTATGAAAAGTATAAATAAAATTATATTAATTGGTCATATTGGTGCAAAGCCTGAAGGAAGATATACTCCTCAAGGTATATCAACTGCCTCATTTTCTTTAGCCACAAATGAAACGTGGTATGATAACGAAAAAAATAAACATGAACATACTGAATGGCATAATGTAGTTTGTTTTAATAAAACAGCTGATTTTGTGACCCAATATCTAGATAAGGGTAATTTAGTTTATGTGGAAGGTAGTTTACGGACCAGGGTATGGGTTAACAACCAAAAAGAAGAAAAAAAAATAATTGAAATTTTTGCAACACAAATTACTCCCCTAAACACAAAAAAGTGATATCTATTACATTATGGAAAAACATTTAGGTTTTTTGATTAAAGTTAGTATAAATTACCTCTAGACGGGAGAGAAAGGAACAAAATATGCGTAAATATATATATATAATTAGCTTTGCATTCATGGGCACTTATGCTTTTGGTTCTAATTCTGATATGGATAGTTATTATGATACTATTGATGAAGATTACCCGGCACTTTCTGCTCATCAAAAAAACAATAACTATGGTAAAGATGTGATGAGAAAAAGGTCCTACAAAAGAAAACGATTACGTCGCTTGCCTAATAATGGAAAGTAATAAATTTCAAGGGGCATTAAATGCCCCTTTTTTTTACAATGAAATTAAACGAAGAACCCAAATATACTGACCTTGAAACTGTGCCAAATGATTATGGTAATAGGGATTACACTATTGAAGTGAGCGTACCTGAATTCAATTGTGTTTGTCCAAGGACTGGCTTACCTGATTTTGGTACTATTTATATTACATATGTACCAGATAAACTAATTGTTGAATTGAAATCATTAAAGCTATATATGGTAAAATTTAGAAATATGGGAATATTTCACGAATATGTTACAAATAGAATATTGGACGATTTTAAAAAAGCTTGTAATCCAAGGTCTATTAAAATAGTGGGTGATTTTAATCCAAGGGGTGGTATTAAAACAGTTGTAAAATCATCGTCTTAAAAAAATTTCCTTGTAATTATTTTTGAAAGTATTAAATTTCGAGACTTTATAGAGGATTATTATGAAAACTACTGTACATATAAGTAATAGAAAAAGAAAAAACAAGCACGGCTTTAGAGAGAGAAATAGTTCAAAAAATGGTAGGGCTGTTCTTGCTAGAAGAAGAAGAAAAGGGAGAAAGCTGCTTACTGTGAGCGAAGGTTGAAAAACTCTATTACAAACAAAAATTTTAAAAAAGTTTTATACAATTCAAAATCCCTGCATGTCAGGGATTTGTTGTTTTATTATGAAAATAATATGTCTTCTAGTATTTCCTTTATCGTTAGTAGAAAAACGGGCAATGCAGTGCTGCGAAACAAATTTAAGAGAAGGTGTCGCTCGCTCTTTACTAGGTTTAGCAATGATCAACTACAAAATTATACTATAATATTAAAACCCCAAAAGCCCTTACTAAATAATTATTCCTGGGATGAATTAAGTCGGTCCTTTGAACTATTTTGCATTAAATTAGATATATGAATTTTATATTAATTTTATTGATTAGAATATACCAAAATACATTTGGCATAGTTTTTAGGGGAAACTGTAGGTTCCATCCAACCTGTTCTCAGTATATGATACAATCAATTAACAAACACGGTGCTATAAAGGGTGTAAAAAATGGTTTAATAAGAATTATGAGGTGTCACCCTTTTTCAAAAAGCTTCGGAATAGATGAGGTTTAATTCAATGGATTTTAGAAGATTATTATTAGCTCTTAGTTTGAGTTTTATATTTATTTTTGTATGGCAAACCATTTTTATGCCTCCCCAAACTAAAGACGTTGCGGTAACAAATAGTGACACGCCTGTAAAGACAGATATTGTTGATGTTGAAACTCCCCCACAAAACAGCAGGTCTCATTTAAATGCTTTAGAGAATAAAGTAGATATTAAAGAGGTGTTTAATATTAAAACTAACTTACTATCTGTGGATTTAGCAAACAATGGAACCTCTATTAGTAATCTCAGCATAATTGAAAGTGATCCAACCAATCAAAACAGCTTAAAACACGTAGGTTCATGGGATAAAAACAGTGGGCTCTATAATGTTGATGCTGTTGAGATAATGAAAACTCAGAAATGCAATCCATGCCTTTTAGAAAATGGAAAGGTGCTTATTTTTGATTCTGGATTTAATTATAACTATAATGAAGAAAATACTACACATACTATTGTTAGTGCTCATTCATCTGGTATCACCAAAACAACTATTATATATGATGATAGCTATGTTGTTGATCATGTTTTTTCATCTCTAAATATTTCAAATAAATATGAATTATTATGGAGTGATGGGTTAGAGCCTACAGAAAAAAATATACAAGAAGATTTAACATGGTTAAGTGTTTTTGCTGAAGATAAGAAAAGCTATGCTGAGGAAATTATAGGTGATGAAAATGATGTCTTTTCTTATTCTAATGTTGGGTGGGCTGGTATCAAAACTAAATATTTTATTAAAGCTATAACTAATCAAAAACATGCTGCAAATAAAACAAATAATGTTTCTTTTGCTACAAAGAAAACAATGGTTACTAACAATGAAGATTTTTTATATCCTGATATTTCTAGTGATTATGGTGTAGGCAACGAATCTCTATATGTCTATTCATATATAGGGCCAATAGATACTCAACGTTTATCAGAGAGTAAAACTGAGCATTTAGTTCAACTGTTTGGTTTTGGTTGGTTTATTATTGGGTATTTAGCAAAGCTAATTTTATGGCTTTTGACGTCACTATATGTTTTTATTCCTAATTACGGTATTATTTGTATCTTGTTTGCTTTTATCATTAGACTCTTTACTGGACCTTTGACTAAACAAAGTTTTTTGTCTAATCAAAAAATGCAAACAGTGCAACCTAAAATGAAAAAGTTACAGGAAAAATATAAAGACGATCAAACAAAGCTGAGTCAGGCAACAATGGAGTTATATAAAAAAGAAGGGGTGAATCCGCTTGGCGGCTGTCTGCCTATATTGGTACAAATGCCTTTATTAATTGCATTGTTTCAGGTGTTTAGAAAAACAATTGAGTTTAGGGGTGCTGAGTTTTTACCTTTTTGGATTACAGACCTATCTCAGCCTGATATCATTATACAGCTGCCGTTTATGGCAAGTGTTCCTGGGCTAGGATATTTCTTTGGAAATGGACTAGCGTTATTGCCTATTATTATGGGGGTGATTATGTTTTTAAGTATGCAAATGACAGCTGTGAGCTCACCTGATCCTTCGGCTAAATTTGCAATGTACTTTATGAATGGTTTCTTCATATTGTTGTTTAATACTTTTCCTTCCGGTTTAAATTTATATTATACGGTATATAATATTTTAAACTTTCTACAACAAAGGCAGCTTAAAAAAATTCAATCATAGAGGTAGTGTGTGGATTATAATAATAAAGATGTTATTATAGCAAGGGCAACACCTATTGGTAAATCTGCTTTAGCTATCATTAGATTATCAGGGTCTGGACTTAGGGGGTTAACGAGAAATATAGTAAACTGCTCAGATATTCAGCCCAATTCTATAAAGCTAAAAAAAATAGATTCAACTATCAACAATCACACTATTGATACATGTATGGTTTCTTTTTTTGCCTCTCCTAAATCATTTACAGGAGAAGATATGATAGAAATAACATGTCATGGAAATGATTTGGTTGTTGAAAGTATTATTAATGAATTTCTTGCAACAGGTATTAGAATAGCCTACCCTGGTGAATTTTCATACAGAGCCTATAAAAAAGGTAAAATTGATCTTTTGCAAGCAGAATCAATAGCTGCAAAAATTAATCAAAATACCTCTGAATATGCTGTTGCTCTACAAAATATAGAGAGTGGGCGTACTTCTAAACATTTAAATCTGTTGCGTAAACAAATATTAGATATTTTAACAATTATTGAACATGAGCTAGACTTTAATGAAGAAGAAATTAATCATTTAAGTGTTGACAAAATTAAAAATACATTTAAGAAAATAGTAAAACAAATTAGAATAATTATTCAATATTCTTTAGAGTTAGAAAAAAAAGAGGCAGGCTACAAGGTCGCTCTAATTGGTTTACCTAATGCGGGAAAATCTACACTATTTAATCGATTGGTTGGCAAAGACAGGGCAATTGTAACAAACATTAAAGGTACAACCAGAGATGTAATAGAATCACAATTATCTTATAAAGGAGTGCCAATAACCTTATATGATACTGCCGGTTATAGAAAAACAGATGACAAAATTGAAAAGATGGGTGTTGGAAAAACAATAGATTGTGCAAGAAACGCAGATGTCATAGTATTTATTGATGAAAATGACCCCATTAAACAATATGAACAGTTTTCTAAAAACTTTGATGGGATTAAAAAAATAAACAAAGTTTTAGTGAGAAGTAAGAATGATTTGGCTTCCAATAAGGTTCTTACTTCAGAATATATTGGTGTGTCCTCTAAAAATGATAAAGGAATTAAAGATTTATTAACAAACTTACTAACAACAATTAAGTCAATGTCTAACAAAACAACTTTTTCAAACATAGCTTTATGCAGTACTAGACAAATTGTCCTGTTAAAAGAAATTGAACTGTTGTTTATGTCTGCACTAAAAAATTTCAATGAGGGACTAGAAATGGATATAGTTGCCTCAGAATTAAGGGATGGCTCTCTGCTTTTTGATGAATTGCTAGGGAAAATGACGCCAGATGAAGTTTTAAATAAAATATTTAAGGGGTTTTGTGTTGGAAAATAATATTGTTATTGCTGGTGGCGGTCATGCAGGAATTGAAGCTGCAATGATAATATCTAAGATTGGGTTTAATTGTACAATAGTAACGCTGGAAGCAAGCGCTATTGGGAGAATGTCTTGTAACCCAGCTATTGGTGGGTTGGCAAAAGGACATTTAGTAAAAGAAATAGATGCGCTTGGTGGTATTATGGGGAAAATAGCGGATCAGTCAACTATTCAAAATAAAATTTTAAATAAATCTAAAGGACGTGCCGTTTGGTCTCCTCGTTCACAAATAGATAAAATTAAATATACAAAAATAGTGCAATCACTCATAAATAGTGATCCTAATATTCATATTGTGCAAGGAGAGGTGGTTGATTTTGAAACAAAAAATAATAAAATTACAAACACCATATTAAAAAATGGGGACAAAATCAAAACATGCTCTCTCATAATTACATGCGGAACTTTTATGTCTGGATTAATACACATAGGAAATAAACAATTTAAAGGTGGACGAATTGGAGAAAAAAGGTCTTTAGGTTTGACTGAATCACTTATTAATAAAGGATTTGATGTTGGGCGATTAAAAACTGGCACTCCTCCAAGGTTAAATAAAAAATCCATTGATTTTTCTAAACTTGAAGTTGCAGGTGGCGAAAAAGAACCCATGCCGTTTTCCATGTTTACTCCACGCCCATTTAAGCCTAAAAACATTGATTGTTACTTGGCTTATACAACTAAAAAAACACATGAAATAATTAATAATAACATTCATCTATCATCTATGTTTGCTGGGAAAATTGAGGGGGTCGGGCCTAGATATTGTCCAAGTGTTGAAGATAAGGTGGTAAGGTTTGCTGACAAAGAAAGGCATCAGCTTTTTTTAGAGCCAGAATGGGAAAATGCAGACCAAATATATGTGAATGGTTTTTCAACTAGTCTTCCAGAAAGTGTACAAAAAGAAGCATTAAGATCTATTGTTGGTTTAGAGCATGCGGAATTTATCAGGCCAGGATATGCTATAGAATACGATTATATCCCCACCTATCAACTAAAGGCATCTTTGGAGTCAAAAGTCATTTCTGGCCTTTATTTCGCGGGCCAAATAAATGGTACCTCAGGATATGAAGAGGCTGCAGCACAAGGTTTGTTAGCGGGGTCTAATGCAGCGCTTGCTGCCACTGATTCTTCCCCTATAATTTTAAGTAGGGGATCATCTTATATAGGGGTTCTTATTGATGACTTAATTACTAAACATATTGATGAGCCATATAGAATGTTTACATCCAGAGCTGAAAATAGGTTGTCTTTGCGCGCTGATACTGCTCCTTTAAGGTTGTGTCCTATCGCCATAAAAAACAATATGCTAGCCAACAAAGAAAAGAAAACATATGTTTCTTTTCTTAATGATTATAATAAGCTTTATAATTATGTTTCAAAAGCAAAAACTATACAAAACAGAAAAAAAATTCCTTTAATTGACTATATTAAGCGCCCAGAGGTAAGATTCGGCCGTATCAAAGATGAGTTTTTGTCAGAACACTTGAAAGGTTTTTCAGCAGACGTTATCTTTTCTGTTGAAACTGCTATTAAATATGAGGGTTATGAAAAAAGAGAGTTTGAAAGAATAGAAAAAATTAAAAAACTAGACAATCTTCCTATACCTCAAAATACTAAATATGACTTAATTCCTAATCTTTCTTCTGAGTCCAAAGAAAAACTTGATATTGTTAAGCCAGAAACGTTAGGGCAGGCTAGTAGGGTTGCGGGTGTGCGGCCCTCTGATGTAGCTGTACTTTCAATTCATCTAACTAACAAAAAATAGTTTCACGTGAAACATAAAAAAAACATTAAAAATATTGCCTCCCTTTCACTTAAGTCTGGGCAGTTTTCTGGATTAAATGCTATAGATTTTGCTTTGCTCTCGGGCTCTGTTGGCACAGTCTATGTTAACCCTAACGAATATATTGATATTATTGCCTCTCATGGTCTAGTTTTAGATCGGTCAGATATTTTAGTGGCGCCCATGAAAATTAATGGTGGTGGCGTTGAGGGCTTTATGAGTATTCACGATAAAATTTTAGAAAAATTTTCCTACTCTGTACATAATGGTTTTAAGGATGTTAAGCTAATGATACTAATCGAGAACGTTAGTCTGTATGAATATAAAAAAAATGAAGTAGAAGTTATAATCAACAAATCAGTTAGTTATGAAAATGCAGTGAAATTATTAAATGATGTTGAATACGAGCGTGTTGATTATGTTGAAAGCCCAAAACAATATTGTTTAAAGGGAGGGATTATTGATATTTATTCACCTTTAAACAGCCTTCCTTTTAGGGTGTGTTTTTATGATGATGATTTTTCTATAAAGCGCTACCAACTTTCTACTGGGCTATCTTTAAATGAAAGCATAGGTTCTGTAGTGCTAGTTAAACATAAGGCGAGTGTTAGTAGTATTAACAAAAAAGATTTTGCTATAACGCCTTTATATAAACATAAAAATAAGAAAATACGTAGTAGTGTTACTAAAAATACATTTACACCTATAGATTTTAATAAAATTGATGTAGAAAAAAATAATATCTTTTATAGTGAGGATTTATTTTTTGGTGTTTATGTGTGTGGTGATTTTAGTGTGGTGCCAAAACATTATGAAAAAAATGAAGTCCCTTCTGCGCAACAGGAAGATGTTGCTCTACAGGTTGGTGATTTAGTGTGTCATGAGGATTTTGGTATAGGAATTTTAAAGGGTTTTTTGGGTTTGGCAGAGGAGGATGGGGAAGATTTTCTAAAAATTAAATTTGAAGATGCTGTTGTTCAGCTTAACATAAAAAGCCTACATAAGCTGTCATTTGTTTCACGTGAAACAGGTGCTGCTGTGAAATTAAGCTCCTTAAACAAAAAAGGTTTGTGGGAAAGAAGCAAAAGAAACCTTGCTGGTTTAGTACACAATAATGTTAAGGAGTTGATTAGTTTTTATTCAAATAAAAACAAATCTTATAGACCTCCATTTGGTCATGGTGGTGCTATTGAAAAAGATTTTATAGCTTCTTTTCCATTTAAAGAAACCAAAGACCAGGATATTGTTTGGGGGGAAATTTGTGGTGATTTAGAAAAAAGCTCACCTATGTACAGGTTGGTTTGCGGTGACGTTGGGTTTGGTAAAACTGAACTGGCTGTTCGTTCTGCTTTTAGGGTGGTTATAAATAAGGGTAGGTCTCTGATTATGGCTCCGACCTCTGTTTTGGCAAGACAGCTATATCAGGTTTTTATGTCAAGGCTTGAGGCTTTTGGGATAATTGTTGCTTTATACACTGGTTCATGTAGTTCTAAGGATCGGTTAAGTAGTAAAAATAGGTGGATTGAGGGAAAGGTTGATGTTTTGGTGGGCACATCTGCTCTAACGTATGATAATGTTTTTATTAAGTTTGCGACTTTAATTGTAATTGATGAAGAGCACCGTTTTGGTGTAAAAGATAAAGAGGGCTTTTTGGAGGGTTACAAAAATAAAGATGTTTTAATGATGTCAGCCACACCAATACCTAGAAGCTTAAATTTAAGTTTGTCTGGTTTAAATGATATTTCTACTCTAGGAACCCCCCCGATTATGAGAAAGCCTATACAAACATTTGTAAGTCGTTTTAATGGTGCACAAATTAAAAGGTCTATTGAATACGAGCTAAACAGAGGTGGACAGGTGTTTTTTGTTCATAACAACATACAAAACATTACATCCATTAAGTCTTATTTAGAGCGACTTTTGCCTGGTGTAAAAATAATTGTTGCTCACTCAAAAGTGGGTAGAAAGGTTTTAAAAGACAGTATTATGAATTTTGTAAGGGGTAAGGCTGACATTTTATTGTGTACATCAATTATCGGTTCTGGTGTTGATATACCTAATGCAAACACAATAATAGTAAATAATTGTCATAAGTTTGGTTTAAGTCAACTACACCAAATAAGAGGTCGTGTTGGGAGGTCAAATGTGCAGGCTTATGCCTATATGTTAATACCAGAAAACTTGGTTTTGTCTGTAGTGGCAAAAAAAAGACTGTTGTCAATTGAAAAAAATATCTCTTTAGGTTCAGGATACCATATTGCGAAATCTGATCTCAATATTAGGGGTGGTGGTTTGTTGTTTGGTTTTAAGCAGAGTGGTAAATCTTTTGATTTTGGTTTTGAATTTTATTCCAAATTAATGTCTAAGTCTATTGAAAGTGTTTCTGGGTCAACAATTCAGAATTTTGTTGATAATTTTGTTTATAAGGTTTCTTTTCCTGCTTTTTTTAGCTCTGAATATATTGAAAATGGTTTTGAGAGGTTGCGCGCTTATCGTTTGTTAAATAGTTTATATTCGGAGGTTAAGATTTTACAGTATAGAAATAATTTAGTTGATTCTTGTGGTCCCCTCCCAGCGCCCGCTTCTAACTTAATTAATATGAGGTTTATGATGGTTTTAGCTTTTGGTTTAGGTTTGGTGTCTGTTGAGTCGGTTGAGTCTGGTTTTAATTTTGCTTTTAATAGTTCTTTTAAGAGGGGTGAAGATTTGTTTAAATTCCTAACGTTGTATAGTCAAAAGTTTGGTATTGTTTCCTATTCTTTTGATCAGTTGGAACATGTTACTGTTTTAAAACTAAAATATAATAACGCTAAAAAATTAAATGGGGAGAGTGTAGTTGATTTTGTCAAAGCTTTTAAATTGCACAAGTAGTTTGTTTTTTGTTTGTTTCTTTATGTTGCAATCTTCTTTGTATTGTTCTTCTGAAGATTGGGTGTTTAGTTATGATGGTCACTATTGGTATGAGTCTGATTTTTATCGTTTTTTTCCAAAACATGAATGGAAAGGTATTGTTGGTGAGGGTGAAAAAAACAATATTATTGATGCTTTTTTAAAACAAAATGTTGCTGCAAAACTTGCGGTAGATTTAGGTTTAAATTTTTCTTTTGATGTTGCAAAAAAGGTTGATGCTCGCTATAAAATGTTGCTTGTTAATGAATATTATATGCGTCACTTTTTAGGGTCTTTAATCCCCTACTCCTCCCTAGTTTTTTGTGATAAACATTTAAAAAATGAGGTTTTTTCAAAACATATTTTATTGTCTTTTGATTCTGATCAAAAAAGGGATTCTATAATTTCATTGGCCGTGTCTATAAAGGACTCGATCAGGGCTGGCTCTTCTTTTTCTGAGTTTGCTATCAAGTATTCAGATGACCCTTCTGTTGGGGTTAATGGTGGCTCTTTAGGTTGGGTTCAAGTTGGCCAGACGGTTCCTTCGTTCCAAACTGGTCTTTTCTCTTTGTGTCTTGGGTGTGTAGATGTTGTTGAAACGGATTTTGGTGTTCATGTTATTGGTGTGGACTCTGTGCGGTCTTCCCATTATAAATATATGGAAAAAAATGTATATGATGATTTTGTTTTTAGATTTTCCAGTGCATATATTGAGGAAAGTTTAAAGGATGTTGCTGCTGCCCATGACACCCTCTTAATTGCTGATGCTAACGTTGTTTTTGATGATGCCTCTTTGTTGGGCGTTGTTGAATTGTTGGATGATGAGTTAATAAAAAAGGGTGGTAAGCGTAAAGATGTAAGTGTGTTAGAGGTTTTAAAATCATACCCAAAAGTTTTAGCTATGTATAATTCTGAATATATTGGGGGAGCTTGGTTTGCTAATAAAATTGAGTCAACTTTACATAGGGGTGCCTTTTATGCTACTTTATCTGAAATTAAAAAAGATTTTACTATGATCTTGTTGAGAGATATTGCATACAAAAAGGCTGTGGGGTTAGGTTTGCAAAACAATTTTTCTTTTTTATCGCAATATAGACCGGTTAAGTTAGGTGTGTATGAAAAGGCTTATCTGTCTTGGTTGGTTGATGGTGTGGAAAATCCAACCCCTGAAGAAATAGAAAATTATTTTATGAAAAACAAAAAACATACGGACCTAAAAAAATCTTATGATTCAATAGAGGCTATTTTGTTACAGCAAAAACAAAAAAACGTTAAATCTTTGTATGAAAAATCAATTGAGGCTAGGGAAAAAATAGAAATTAATAGGGTGTGGTTAGATGGTTAGGTTGTGTTGGTTTATATTGTTTTGTGGTCTTTTTTCGCAGTTTAGTATTAACAATAAACCCTCTAAAGTAGAAACGGTAGATGGTGTTGCTGCTATTGTTGAAAAAAACGTTATTTTAAAAAGTGATGTTATGCAACAAGCTTTTATGATTGCACAACAACAGGGTGTTGATCCTTCTACAAGCCCTTCTGTGTTTGAAAGTGTTTACGTGAAAACGTTAGATAGTATGGTAGATAATTTGGTGTTATATGAGTTAAGTTTAAAAGACACTAATATTGTTGTTGACCCTCTTATGGTTGAAGAATCTTTAAATGAGGAAATTAAAAAAAGAATTGAATATGCGGGTTCAGCTAAAAAGTTAGAAGCTTTGTTTGGTGAGCCTTTGTCTATGATTAGAGCAAAGTTAAGGTTGGAGATTAAAAAGGCTATTCGTGTTGAGGGTTTTTCTGGTTCTATTTATCAGTCTATAAACCCAAGTATTGTTGATGTAGAAACTTTTTATAACACATATAAAGATTCCCTTCCACCTATTCAAGAAAATGTTAGTTTTTCTGTGTATGCTTGGCCTGTTTCAGTAAATACAGATAAAGAAAAAGAGGTAGAGGTTTTTCTTTCTAATTTAAAAAATAGAGTTCTTGATGGAGAAAGTTTTTATGATTTAGCCGCTGAACATTCGGACGATGTGGGTTCTGCCCCTTCTGGAGGAAGGTTAGGTTTTTTTGTTAGGGGCTCCCTTTTTCCAGAGTATGAAGAGGTTGCCTTCTCTTTAGATCCCGGTCAAATTTCTGATCCTTTTAAAAGCTCTGTTGGTTATCATATTGTTCTTCTTGAAGATAGGGTTGGTGAGAAAATAAAAACCTCTCATATTTTAAAGTTAGTTGAGACTGGAGATAAAGATGTAGAGGTTGGGCTTTCTAAATTTAATTCTTTTTTAAGTGAATATGATGTTTATAACTCTGTTGAGAAGTTTGATTCTTTGTGTGCCCACTCCCCTCTTTCTGAGGGTCTTTTTCATGGGGTCTTTCCTAAAACTCCACTTTCTTCTTTGCCAGACTTTTTAGATAAATCTCTTTTTACGACCGTTGGTTATAAAGATATTTTTTTAGAAAATAAAATCTTATTTCTTATTAGGGTGTGGGGTTACCAAAAAGAGCAAAATGTTAGTTTTTTTAATTTTTATTCTGAGTTGCAAGGTTTAACAAAAAATCAACTGATAAATGATAAAATTTCAATGCTTATCAACAAAGAAAAAGAAAACTTATATATTGAAAAATTTTATTAACAAAGTATTCTCAACTTATTCAATTAAAGTTTTTTATTAGGTGTTTAAAGTAAAGGCCTGTTTTTTTCAGGTTTTTTTAAGTTGTTTTTTTTGTTATCAACAATTAACATCTCTTATTATTATTATTATACTTATTTAATAAATAAATATATATATTTTTGTTAAGTTTTATTAAATTATGTTATGGACTTTACAATTGAAAAAGATAAGCTTTTATCGGCCCTTACAACGCTCTCTAAAATAAACCCAGCTAGAACTACACTTCCTATATTATCAACCGTTTTAATTAAAACTGAACAAACAGGAAACGTTGTTTTTAGAACTACAGATTTAGAAGTAGAAATGCAAATCACTGTTGAGTCAAAGGTTTTGGAAGAAGGGGAAACCTGTGCCCCTATTTATAAGTTGTTAGAAATTTCTAATACTCTTTCGGAAGAGACCGTTTCAATTAATGTAAATGAAACACAAAGAATGAGAATCAAAACTAGCACAGGTAAATATTTATTAATGTGCAATAAAACAGAAGAGTTTCCAGATCAAAGAGAATTTCACGATCAACCAAAACAAGTTAGCGCAACCTTTTTAAGAGAGTCTATTAAAAGTACAACTTACGCCTGCTCTAAAGATGAATTAAAACCGACATTAAATGGAGTGTTAATTTCTTTTGGAACCACAAGCGTAACTTCTGTTTCAACCGATGGTCACAGACTTGTTAAATTTATATGTAAACAAGAAAACGAAACCGGCAACTCCGTCTTGATACCTCAAAAATTTTTAAATATAATAGGCACTGGAGCAATAAACACAAAAAAAGCACTTCTTAATGTTTATGAAGACTATATAACAATTGAAACTAACAATATAAAACTTTCATCTAGATTAAT
>MDTB01127325.1_pt1 | contig 41088 bp, 45 predicted proteins | sample 811161 | NCBI WGS metagenome assembly MDTB01 (sample SAMN05326650, study PRJNA326480) | marine metagenome | isolation source: seawater | place: Mediterranean Sea | collected 2009 | reverse complement strand
CCATATCTTAAGACAAAGTACCATCGGCGCTGAAGGACTTAACTTCCGAGTTCGGGATGGGATCGGGTGTGGCCCCTTCGCAATAATTACCAGGCAAAGTTTTATAGTATTTTTGAAATAATAAGTAAATAGTAGAAAATAACTAATTTACGAAGATTTTTGTACTATTCTTACATTATGTAAGGTCTAGATTGTTTTCTTAAAAAATTTATAGATATAAGGATTAAGTTTGTATCTTAAATTTCCGTAAAAATAATTTTTGTTTTCAATTTTAAATACATCTTTTATTCTATTTGTCATCAAATTGTAAACCAAAACTATTCTATTTGATTTTCCATCACCTTGATATGAATGCCAAGTTTCTCTCTCTTTTCTTGAAAAGAAAACTGCTCTATTAACCCTCCAATCAACCTCTCTTTTTCCTTCTCCATTCTTTTTTGAATAAAAAACTGTTCCACTATTTTCGTTTGGCTTTAAATATACAACACCACTTAGCAGTTTATTAGGTGTATCATCATGCGTAGGAAATTTGCATTCTGCTCCAGTTTCAATTATTTGAAATTCAGAATAATCATATAAAGAGACTTTTGCAGGATTTATTTCTTTCAAAATATTGAGAGCTTTAGAATGATAATTATTATTTAAGTCTAATAAAATTTTTTTATCAATACACTCATTATGAAGTATAAGATCATCCTTGATTTTATTATGATAAACTTTTAAATGCTTGCTTGAAACTTTTTGAAGATTTAAAGATGTTAATCTTTCAAAATCGTAATTATTTAAAAAATTATCTAAAATTTTAATTTTCATATTTATCAAATATATAATTATATATCTTTGAGTAATTTTTATAGAGAATTTCGTTTCTTTTTTTATACCTTAAAGAAAAATTATATTTTTTCATAATATCTGTCACGATCTTATATTGTTCCTCGTAATTTTCGTTTATTTCTATTAGGATGCTTTTTAACTTACTGCTCTTTAAACAATCATCGGCTCCTTTTAAAATGTTATGCTCATTACCATCGACATCTATTTTAATATAATTTGGATATTCTACAATTTTATTTTTGATTAAAAAATCTATACTTAAACCTAACAATCTATAATTTTGTTTATAATTAAGCTTTTTTCCTTCAAAATTAATTTTATTTCCATAACTACTCATTGACCATCCTTCAATAAATTCTGAGTCATACATTTCAGAAAAAAAACTTTTTTTATTTGTAAGGGGAATTTGATTTATATTAATTTTGTCACTTAAATTATTAATTGATATATTCCTGCTCAAAATTCTTAAATTATTTGTTGATGGCTCAAAGCTTTGAATTTTTATATTTTCATGTCTTTGTGCAGCATAAATTGAGTATAAACCAATATTGGAGCCTATATCCCAAAAAGAAATTTTTTCCCTATTAGAAAATTCATCAATCCATTCTAGTGTCTCAGGCTCTTTAGAGAATATAGTTTGGACTCTCCAATTTGTTATTTGATTTGGTGTAAAAAATTTTGTTTTTTTTGAACAAAGTTTTTTTTCTACATAATATTCATTATCTATATAATCTTTTAAAATACGCAAAAAACTTTTGTTAAATATTAAAATTAAAATTTTATCAAAAAAAACAAATATTTTTAAAAAAAGTTTTAATATAAATTTTTTCATTTTATTAATGGTATAATGTATCTTTCAAATTTTTTTTTCTGATTATTAACATTAAACAAACGACTCTTATTTATAATTTCATAAATATAAGTATATTTGTTGAATTGTTTTACAGAAATATTTTTCCAAATTTTATTGCAGAAAACATCAGTCTCAATATCATTTGGAATATGGAAAACTTTATTGCCTTCCTCTAGTGATTGAACGCAAACACCAGTGGCATTTCCGAAAATAATTGAATTTTTATTCTTCAATTTATTCTTAAATTTTGATTTATACTTTTTAAAGAGAAACATAATTTTTTTTCTAAGTTCATTATGAGTGTTACTATTTCTGTTAAGTGGATGAATGCTTACTTTAAGTTTACTTAAGCTATTTTGCGCTGTAGATTTTAAAAAGATCTCTATTTTATCAAACAATTTTTCTTTATCTGGTATTTCGAAAGGCATAAATAAATATCCACCATAAAAGTTTTTAATATTTTTTTTAAATCTTAATGATGGAATTACTTTAATTTTTTTTACTGGCCAATTATAATATTTGATAAGTACTTTTTTTTGGTCAAAACTAGAAAGTATTAAAGTGTCAATTTTTTTTTGTTTATAAATAAACTCAGTTTGCATTGGCCAAGGAGCGCAATGAAGATAACAAAAAAATTTTGCTTTTTTATTCATGCTTTTAAAAGTATCTATCAAATTGTTCTGAAAAGGAATACTTTCGTAGTTAATTAAAACATTTTTGAAATTTTTATTTTTAAAAAAATTTTCTATCAATGAATTTAAATTTTTAGAAAATAAATAATGGTAATTGAATAAATAATAAAAGTTTTTATTTTTTGAATTAAAGAAATTTAGTAAAGCAAAAAAAAAATTTTTTATCAAATAATACACAGAAATACTCTTTGCTTTTTTTTTCTTAATTATAATAATATCGTCTTTAAGATTCTTAGGTTCAAAATTATCTAAAGAAATTAATATCCATACAAAATTTTTTTTTTTTGTTAATGTTCCAAAATACTCATCGTAATAAATACCATTTTTTTTAAAGTTTTGTTTTACAGAGTACGAAATTACTAAATTACTATTTTTTTTTAATGAGCTAAGTTTTCCTATAATCTCTAAATCATGCAATTTTGCAATTGATAAAATATCTTTTAAAAAAAAATTAAATTTCCCTTTTTCTTTAATGCCTCTAAGTTTTTTTAAATTATAATAACCTGGAGTTTTTACCCAGGTTGTCATGTAAGACAATGGGTTTGATCCAAGGTTGTCTGTTTTTTTCAATTTGCTATTGAAGTTTTTTGCTAAATTTAAAATTTTTTTTTGTTTAAGAAATAATAATTTCGAATTAAACATTTGACTTTAAAATTTTTATTACTTTTTTCATTTCACTTATGGGCCCTAAAGTAAATCTTAAATAATTTTCAAAACCTTTAACTCCAGGTCCTTTTCTTGTTAATATTTTTTTTGAAATTAGTTTTTTTTCAATAAATTTTTTTTTCTTTCCTAAGTCTACATGAAGAAAATTTGCATAGGTTTTAAGATAATTTAATTTTAGTTTACTTAATTCATTCTGAAAAAATTTTTTACCAGTTAAAATTTCATTAATTAATTGATTTTCAAAATTTTTATTTTTTAAAAAAATTTCTAAAATTTTACACGCCACAGAATTTATTTCATACATTGGCTTAAATTTTGTAAGCTGCTCAATTATTTTTTTACTTGATACAATGTAACCTGCTCTTAAACCTGCTAAACCAAATGATTTAGAAAAAGTTCTTAATATGATTAAATTATTGAATTTTTTAATAAAGCCAATAAATGAGTATTTGTAAAAACCAAAATAAGCTTCATCTATAATAACTGGTATGTTTAAATTATTAGCTTTTTTAACAATTTTGAAAATATCTCTTTTTTCAATTACTGTACCTGTAGGACTATTTGGGTTAGCTAAAATTATCAAAGATATTTTTTTATTTAAATTTTTATATAATTTTATTAAATTTAATTTTAAATTTTTATCGTAATCTATTTTAATTTTTTTCGAATTATGAATTTTGCTGTACACATCAACCATGCCAAAAGTTGGATCTAAACACATAATTTTTTTTTTATTTTTACAAAAATAATCAAAACAGATTCTCAAACCAAAATCTGATCCAGGAGTCAAAATAAGTTGATCGACTGGAATCTTTAAATTTTTAGAGAGTAATTTATAAATAGCTCCAACCTCGGGATAGGCAGTTAGATCAAAAGAGATAAGTTTAATCTTTTTAATAATTTTTTTTGAAAAATTATTTACCTTTTCATTTTTATCTAATCTTAAGTATTTTTTTCTCGAAAAAAAACTTATTTTTTCCCGGTTCAAATTCTTTATAATTTTAAGTTTCATTACTAATTTTTATAAAAATTTTTCCAAGCAGAGGAATGTGCAGAACCTATTAGCTCTCCACTAACATCACAAACATTACAAGGTGATAGATTTCTATTAGAATTAATTAATTTTTTTCTTGATGTTATTGATTTTTCGTTAAGCCATATTTCTTTTAAATTTTGTTTTTTTAAGTTACCTAAAATATTTTTCTTTCCCCAGTCATGTGAACACATTAGGACATCACCATTGTAATCTAAAAAAAAAGAATACGCTGGATAATTACATGGATCATTCATTTTACTTTCAAGCGGTTTTATGGAGTGTTCTGCATCTTTCATCTGTCCCCCTCTATTACTAATAGTAATTCCAAAATCTTCCTCTGGCGGTAGATATCTTCGTCTGATTACATATCTCTCTTTGTCAAGTTCAATTTTTTCACACATATTTTGAAATTTGACAAAATCCTCCGGGCCATCGTAAACACTTATAAGTATAGTAGAAAGTCCTGACTCAAAAAGTTTAATTAATCTTTTTTCATTTAAAACATCTCCATTTGTTATTAATTCAATTTTAGCTTCTGGTAAACTTGATCTTGCTTGACGAATATTTTTATAAATTTGTTTATTTAACAAAGGTTCATTAAAGCCAGAATACATTATCAAACCTTTGAAATTAATTTCTTTTAAATCTCTTACTAATTTTGTATGAAGTTCGGTAGAAATAAATTCTTTCACATCTTTATAATTTTTGTCACTTCTTGGACAAAACGAACATTTTCTATTACATGTTCCAGAGTCACTTATTTCAACCAAAGAAGGTAAAGGAATTTTTGAATTTGGGAAAAATTGTAAACTATCTCTAATGATATTAGACTTTCTATGAATGTTTTTATCGAGATATCTAATTTTTTTTGGCATATTAACTAAATTTATAACTTATTAATTTATGATCATGAGAGCCATCATATTTTTTTATAAATGGAGGTCGAAAAAAATAAACATTTTTTAACCAAGGACATTCCTCCTCGAAAATTTTTTTTCCTTCTCCCCAAGGGTAGTTTTTAAATATCACTTCTTCACCATCTGGAAGTTTTTTATATCTTCTATTACAGCAATAAAAAAGTGACTCATTTGTTTTTATTAAATCAAAATATTTAGCTATATCTTTATTTTTAATTTCTTGAAAAGAGCAAATGTTAACAAAAAGTTCAATTTTAAGGTTTAATAGCATATTTATATTATTTGGAGTTATGAAAAATACTTTTTTTGATTCATCTGATAAATCATGTTCATTTTCAACAACGGAAATATCTGCCTCTTTGTAAATTCCATATTTTTTTAAAATGAAATAATCATGTATAAGAACCTCTGGTAAATTTATTGAATAAAGAACACTTTTTGGATAATTTAAATATGCATTAGTAATAAAGTTAGCTTTACCATCACCTATTACAGCTATAGATTTTGGAGCTTTAATATTTTTTTTAAATGATTAAATACATAGAGATGTTTAATAACATCTATATCAATTTGCCGTTGAAATTTGTCTAAAAATATTTTTATTTTTTTATATTCATCCATTTGAAATACTTTAATTCCATAAATTAAGAATTGAAAAAAATTATGCGCTATGTTTCGAATTTTAGTTTTTTTTTCAAATGTCCCAAATCCAAAATGTCCATAAATATTCTCTAGATCACTAGAAAATTTAAGACCGCTCCAGTAAGAAGATTTGAAATTATTTGACTCAAGGATTAATTTTTTCAATTTGGTTACAATAATATCTTGCATTTTCTTTAAGCTAGTTCTTCGAATTTATTAATAAATTTTTTAATTTCTAAAATTCTTAATCCTCCATACCCATATTTTGCAAAGATGAAATCTATTTTTGCATTTTTTGCACTCAAATAATCGTGGTACATATCTCCAACATAAACGGCTTGTTTTTTTGAACATTTCAACTTATTGAGAATTTTGTTTATCTGGTCAGGAAATGGTTTTCCTTTAATTGTTTTTTTTTCCACATTCAATATGATCAAACCTGAGATTAAACTTTTTTAGGAAAATTTTAGTTCTTTTTTCGTCTTTCGAAGTAAAAATAGCTAATTTTTTATTCTGTTCTTTTAGATTTGAAATTGTTTTTAATACATTTGGAAAAGATGTAATACTGTTTATGTTCCTTATTGAGCCTCTATCATAATCGTTCTTGATTTTTCTAAAATTTTTTTTTACGCCCATTTCTTCTAAAATTTTAAGGAACGGCAAACCTACATGTTTAAAATATTCGTCAAAGGTATTTTTAAGTTTATTTCTTTTTGAAGTGTACTTCCATGCGTATCTCATATTTAATTTAGAATTTAATAAAACACCATCCAAATCAAAAATTAAAAGTTTTTTTTTCTTAATAAAGTTTTTCATATCAAGTTACTGTTTATATTTTCTTTTATAAATTTGTTAATGTTATCTAGGTCTAGATTTTTTTTGACATGGGCAGAATCTTTATTAAAAGTCTTCGGTTTTAGAAACGTATTTAAATTTTTTTCAAGGCTAAGATTTTTATTTTTTTTAAATTCCATATCACTTTTTTTTATTATTTGATTTAAATTACAATTCTCTAAATTAAGATATTTTAAGATTGAATTTACATATTCTTTTTTATTTTTAATATTTTCATAATTGAGGATAAGAAAATCTAATTTCTTTTTTTTAATTTGATGATTCCAATTTTCCAACCATGTGTTGAAATAATCTAAAGGAGAAATAGGTGTATCATAAGAATTTTTTATAATTAAAGATTTTTTAAATCCCTCTTCGTAATTTAAGTCTTTAATCAATTGATGATGTCTGTGTGATTTTTCACTTAATACATGGCAATATCTGCTGATTAATGCATCGGCGAGCAAACGTTTGCTTAAGATAACTTTAAGTTTATATTTTGAAATAATTTTAATAAGATTATCACTGTAAGGAGAATGAACTTTAATGAAAGAAAATTTTTTTTTTGGAGCATATTTGAAAATTTCTTCAGAAATTTCATTATTAACATTTATAAATTTATTATCAAATATTCTCAAAGGCGACACAGTGATATCTACATATCCAATCAAATTAAGTATTTCTTCAATAAAGGTAGTTCCTGACTTTGGCAATCCAATAACAATTACTAGATTTGTATCGCTATAAATTTTTGAAAAATAATCTTTTTTTACATCTTTCACTAAAAGTGTAGAAGTTTGTAATGGAAATAAAAAAAAATTTTTAACCCATCTTATTAAATGTTTAAAATACATCATTATTTTTAATTAGGTTAATATAATTTTCTTATTTTATCTTTACTCATTAGTTGTAAAACTTTTTTTATATCTTTTTTCTCATCTACAGCAACTGAATTACTTTTAAGTTTAAAAGTTCCGATCTTAAAATCATTCTCTAATGCTCTCATTAACTCAATTCCCTCGATTTTTTCTAATGTACTTGGTCTTAATTTCTGAAATTTAAAAAGAGATTTTTTTTTAAAGGAAATTATTGAAAGATGTTTTTTAAGATATAAATTTTGTTTTTTAAACTTGTATGGAGATAAGGCTCTTGTAAAATATAATATTTTTCCTTTTGAATTTGAAATAATTTTTACTTCACTTGGGTTTTGTAAATATTTTTTGTTTAAATAGGGCACAACAATATCGAAATTTTTATTTTTTAAATGAAAATCAATTACAGAGTCAATTTCATGCGGCATCACTAATGGCTCATCTCCTTGTATATCTATTGCATAACTAAAATTTATTTTTTTTGCGGCCTCAGCTATTCTTTCTGTTCCATTTCTATTTTTTGATGAAGTTAAAATGTACTTACCTCCATAAGCAGAAACTAGATCACCAATGATCTTGCTATTTGTACAAACATATAAATCATTTAATTTTTTAGAGAGCATGGCTCTTTTCATAGTATGAATCACTAAAGGCAAGCCATCTATTTTAATAAGGGGTTTTTGATGAATTCTAGTTGATTCTAGTCTTGAGGGAATGAAACCAATTATCATTATGTTATCTAGTTATAAATTATGGAATAGTTTGTAAATAAGATTATGAAATTTTATTCTTTAAAAAATTTAAATGCTGTTATTAACTTTATAATTAAGTTTGGTGGGCGTGATAAGAATTGAACTTATGACCTCTACGATGTCAACGTAGCGTTCTACCACTGAACTACACGCCCAAAAATATCAAAATAATATTTAATTCTAAGCTTTAACAGAAAAATTTTCTGATGAATCAAATTAATTTTTACAGATTTAAAAATTTTCTCATTTCGCATTATCCATTGATTTAATTCTTCTATATAATTTTTAATTTTCCTTTTTGAGTAATTATTTTTATGAACCCGATAATAAGCTAAAGGTTTTTGTATGCATCCTACTCTGTTTTTTAAACTCATTTTAACAAAAAAATCAAAATCACCAATTATATTATATTTTTTTGAAATAAATATTTACTGAATATACTTTTTTTAATACATACTGTTAAAATTCCAATCGTATATTTCATTAAAATTTTTTTTGTAATATATCCGTTAGGAAGCTCGAATCGATTTTGTATATATGTTTTTTTTTTAATTTGATCTAATGTATAAAAATTTGAATATACCATATTAAATTCTTTGTTAGCCTCCATAAATTTTACCTGGTACTTGATTTTATTTTTTGTCCATAAATCATCTGTATCTAAAAAGCATATATATTTACCTTTTGATTTTTTAATAGCTTGATTTCTAGCATCATACAATTTTAACGTCTTGCTTGATTTATAATATTTAATTCTTTTGTCTTTAAATTTTTTTAAAATTGTACTACTTTTATCTTTTGAATTATTGTCAAAAAAAATTAATTCCCAATTATTGTAAGTTTGAGAAAAAATACTTTTTATGCTCTCGCTTAAAAATTGTTCACCATTATGACAATTCATTATAATGCTCATTAAAGGGTGATTTTTATTTTTTTTCATAAAATTTTATAGTTTTTTTAAGTCCAGCTAAAATTCTAACTTTTGGCGCCCATTTAAAAGAAGACTTAATTTTTTTAATATCTGGAAATAATGTAGATATCTCATCTGATCGCATTTTTAGTGATCCAAATAAAGGATTGCCGCCTTTTGAAATTTTTTTGATACAATTGATTAATGTTCTTACGCTTATTGGTGTACCACTTCCTACATTATATATTCCTGAAATAACTTTCTTTTTTTTAATAATTTTGATAATTAAATCAGTAAAATCATCAACATATAAAAAATCTCTTTTTTGATAACCCTCAGAGCATTTAAAATTTTTATTTCTTAAGCAGGAGTCTATTACCATTGGTGTTAGTCTATTTTTTTTCTGCTCTGGTCCATAAATCTGGTAAGGTCTTAAAATAATGATTTTAAAAGGTCTTTTTTTATTTAATAGAAATTTAGTTGCTAAGTATTTTGCTTTACCATAGCTTGAAATCGGTTTACATTTTTTTTTTTCTTTTTGCGGGGAAGAAAGATTTCCATATTCTAGACTAGATCCAGCTTGTATAAAAAGTTTTGTTTGACTTTTTTTAAGCCCATTAACTAGATTTTTAAGTCCAAAATAATGTGTTTTAATTGTTTGATCTTTATTCTGATGATCTATATTACCAGATAAGTTTACTACACAAGAAAACTCGAAATTTAATTTTGAAAATAATCTTTTTTTATTGGAAATATCGCAATAAATATACTTAGCATCTTTAATTATTTTTATTTTAGAATTTTTTTTTCTACAAAGTAAAAATAAGTTATAGCCTAATTTAGATAATTTTTTTGCTAAGTTGTGGCCTAAAAAGCCATTTCCACCAACAATAAGTATTCGTTTAATCAAAAAATTTTTTTAATTTTTTTGTAAAAAGTGATTGCTCTAGAACTTTTTTATCTCTAACAGTATCCATACATTGCCAAAAACCTTTATGTTTAAAAGCTGAAAGTTGTTTTTTTTTGGTTAAATTCTCAAGCGGCTCCCTCTCTAAATAAATTTGATCGTTTTTGATATAATTTAAAAATCTTGAATTAATAACAAAAAAACCTCCATTAATCCAACCCTCGTCTGCTTGAGATTTTTCTTTAAAATATTTAACCAGATCATTTTTTAATTTCAAATACCCAAATCTAGCTGGTGGTCTTACAGCTGTAAGAGTCACAAGTTTTTTTTTTAATTTGTGAAATTTAATTAATTTATTTATGTCAACGTCAGATAAGCCATCTCCATAGGTCATTAAAAAAGTTTCATTTTTTAAATACTTTTTTAGTCTCTTAAGTCTTCCTCCAGTCATTGTTTTTTTTCCGGTGTTTATGAGATTGATATTCCAGTCTGTTTTAAAATTTTTGAAATATTTTCTAATTACGTCTCCTTTATACCCAAGGGCAATATAAAAATCATTGTGGCCAGCTTTAGCAAATGAGTTCATAATTCTTAAAAGGATAGGCTTTCCGTTTATTTGCACCATTGGTTTTGGAATTGTTTGTGTGTACTCTGAAATTCTAGTACCTAGTCCACCCGCTAAAATTACCACTTTCATAGTTATGTATCTAAAAGATTCTGGTAATATTTAATTAAATTAATAGAATGTTTTCGTATTTCTCTTTTGTTATTATAAAATTTTTTATACCAATTTATAGTTAACTCAGCTGTTTTTTCAAAATTTAACAGGCTCTTCCATTTCAAAATTTGCTTTGATTTGTTGCAATTTAGCTTTAGTAACTTGGACTCGAGATGAGCTTTTGCTGAATGCCTGTTAATTTTCCAATTCACATTTCTCCAGTATTTTTGCATTGTTTTTACAAGAGATAAAACATTATAATTTTTTTTAGTATTTGGTCCAAAATTAAAAACTTCACCGCTTAACTTTTTGTTTTCTTTAATTTTACAAGCTAAAAGTAAATATCCGCCAACAGCTTCCAGAACATGCTGCCACGGTCTTGTGGAGTAAGGATTTCTGAGTATTGCTTTACGATTTTTAGACCATGATTTGATACAATCAACTACAAGTCTATCTTCTGACCAGTCTCCTCCACCAATGACATTTCCAGCTCTAGCCACGCCAATTTGAATATTTTTTTTGTATTTAAAATAAGAATGAAAATAAGATTGGATTATAAATTCAGCTGAACCTTTTGATGCACTATATGGGTCTGTTCCTCCTAATAAATCATTTTCCTTGTAACCTCTTTTAAGCTCTAAATTTTTATAGCTTTTATCACTTGTTATTAAAATTGCTACACACTTTTTATTAACTTTTTGTAAACTGTTTAAAATGTTTAAAGTACCGATTGTATTAGTTTCAAAAGTATTTATAGGACTGGCGTAAGATTTTTTTACCAAAGATTGTGCAGCTAAATGAAAAACATAATCTGGCTGGAACTTATAAAATATTTTTTCAACTTTTTTTCTATCTCTTATATCTATTCTTTTATGAATAAGTTTGTTCTTAAGGTTTTGAATGTTAAAGTTCGATGGACTAGTGGGTATGCCTTTAGAGATTCCTAAGACTTTAGCTCCAATTGTTGTTAACCATAATGACAGCCATGATCCTTTAAAACCTGTGTGTCCCGTCACGATAATCTTTTTATTTTTAAATTTTGTTTTAAAAATTTTCAATTTATTGTCCTTTTGATTTTCATTTAGATAATTTCATTATTATTTGATCTACCCAATATTCAGCATCTTTTGATGTAACTCTTAAAAAATATTTTTTTGGTGGTACAAACATTTTATTTGTGTCCTCAAACCTTCCTTTTGTTATAGTATCTAACCAAATAATATAGTCTGCATCAAAATCATCTCTAGTCTTATCTGTTGGACAAACAAAATCTGTAATAACATTTTTGCCAGATGCTGTTATATCATCTGACAATTTTCTCATCCTTTTTGCTTGTCTGTTTCTACCTTCATCCGAGAAATCCCAGTCATTATATTTTTTTCTTATTTCATCAGCGTTAATTCTAATTGCAGTAATTTTGGTTGATAACTTATTTGCTAAAGTTGTTTTACCAGCACCAGGTAACCCCATCACAAGAAATTTTTTTGAATTAATTTTCATTAAAAATTATATGTTGATTAAATTGTTAGCTATTTTTTGATTTTTATTTAAATATTCTATCAGTGTTTGATTCTTAGGACTAGAAAATGATATAGATTGTCTAGAATTAATCCCAGGAAATCTATGAGACAAAAATTTTATATTACTTTTTTTGCAAAATTCCAATAATTTTACCTCTGCATTTTTTTTTGTGATTGAATAAGGAGCTTTATTTTCAAAATCTATAAAATCAGTGGATGGATAAAAAAAAGATATCTTATTTTTTTTGATTAATTTTAATATTTTTAAAGGAATATCAACAAAATATTTTTTAAATTCATTCAATTTTTTAATAGAAACCTTTTTTTCAAATAAAATTTTTGGTGAAACAAAGTAATATATTTTTATAGGAGAATATTTTTCTACTAAATTTTTAATAATTGCGATGTTTTTGTTCACATCAATCTTAAATAATTTTTGGTTTTTTTTTTTTAATAAAGGTTTATTTTTAAAATAACTCCCGATGGTATATATTTTCTTGTTACTACTAATTAAATTAAATAAATCATTTCCAATTCCCTGACTGGCACCTAAGATTAAAACATTTTCATCTAATTGTTTAATTATTTTTTTTAGCTGCATATTTGGTTTTACCTTTTTTTTTATTACAGAGGGTCTTATTAAAGATACGAAATTTACTTTAAAATTTTTATAATGCATTAAATTATTAATTATCGGTAATCGTTTATCTAATAGTTTTGATTTTATTTTTATTTTTGAATTTTTAATTTTAGAATTTGTGATTAAAATACTTTTTAAAAGAGAGTTTTCTCCGGGATATTTCATGCCCACATAATAACTAATTTTATTTAATACTAGGTTTAAGTCTTTATTAAAAAAGTTTTTTTTTTCTTGAAAAATATTTTTTATAAACTTAAGCGAAATATTAGTAACTGATGTTTTGTCCTGAGTAAGAAAAAAATTGATTAAATCTTTATTTGATTTAAATTTTATATTTATTTTTTTTTTATATTCAGCTGGTTGTATAAAATCGACCTTAATTTCTTTAATTTTAAAAACATTGAAAAATTCAATATGATTAAGCAACTTTTCAATTATTAATACTCCATGAACAATATTCTTCCCAAACATTGAATTATATCCATAAAGTTTATTTATATGAATAGGATTATAATCTCCACTCTTCTTCGAAAATCGTGCTCCTTCAGAATAATTTATCGTAAAGTTTTTCTTCTTAAGTTTAAAATTCATCATAAAGGTTTAATCAATTTTGCTTTATAAGTGAGTTTTTATCTTTTTTTATTAATTCTATGCAAGAATTATAGAAATGCTTACTTTCAACTATTAAAAGTTTAAATCTTCCAAAGTTTATCTCTTTAATCCTTTTTTTTTTAATTAGATATTTATGAAGTTTAGACAAATCAATATTACTTCTTTTATTTAAGTTCCTAACAAAGTAATCAATAGTTATATTTTTTTTTTATTTTTATCAAAAATTTTAAATTTTTTATGATATCTATAACTTACATTTAAAAACTCTTCTATGTAGTGAGTAAAAGTAATTCTATCTAGTTCACAACCAAGACAAATAATTTTGGAATTTTTTTTTAAAAAGAACTCAAAAATTGATTTTTTTCCAAAACAAGTATTTAAACTGGCTTTTTGAAAATATTTAAAGTTTTTTCCATAAATACTAAAACTAAAAATAGGATGGTCTGTCCTATTAATATTTTTTTTTTTCTAAAAATTTCACTAAATAAACCAGTCTCAGCTTTATCTTTCTGCTTATCAAATATTTTTGTTTTACAAGCATTATACGTAAATGCAGGAACAATTATACTACCCTTTTCACCTATTAATTTGATTAGTAGATTTAGAAAAAAATTTACCTTATCTTTTTTATTGATTTTAATTTGTTCAGCTATACCAGCATCTCCATGTATAATAATGGAGTCATTTTTCTTAATACCTGATTTTTTAAATGCTTCTTTAATTTGACTTACTTGCATTCTTTTTGAGAAAGTCTTTAATATCTTTAATAGATTTTATCTTATTAAATGACGTAGCATCAATTCTGCAATTAAAAATTTTTTCAATTTCTAATAAAAGATTGAAATTTCCTAATGAGTCCCATTTTTTTATGTCACCTATTTTTAATTTACCAATATTTTTTGGATATCTAGAATTAGGAAATGTTTTTTTTAATGCCTCTAATATTTTTTTATCTTGAGCCATAGATATTTAGTTTTTCTATTTTTTTATTAGTGTTAATTGTAAATAACTTACTGTCTTTATCCATTAAAGAAGAAAAAAAATTTTTATATTTTTTATTTAAATTATTATCAATTTTTTTGAATCCATTTTTTAACAAAAAATCTTTTGTAATATTATTTCTTTGTGTTTTCTTATATTCAATAAAAATTGATTTTGATTTGTTTTTTTTAGCAATTTTAAATATTTTAGACAAAATCCAGTTTTCTAAATATCTACCTAGCACTCTGCAACTTAGTAAAAAGGAATCTACAAAAACGAAATTATTTTTTACGATTTTTAAGGAAATTAAACCAATAATTCCATGATCGCCATAAATATCACGCAAACTAATCAAATAAAATTTATAATTATTTTTCATTAACGCTATATCCTTATAGTCATATCTCTTAGAACTTAAATTAAATTGATTTGTCTTTTTAAACATTTGGACAGTTCTATCTAAATTTTTTGATTTTAATTCATGAATCGTAGGCTTAAGTTTGATAGATTTTAGATAATCATTTTCGTTTCTAAATTTCGTCTTATTATCAATAAATTTAGTCCTTTGTTTATATTGTTGGGTTTTATTTATATCGCTTTGAGTAACATAAAATCTTGAAAAACCCTCAAATTCTAAAAGTTGATTTGCCCAATTAGATATATCTTGATCTGGTTCGATTACTTTGATTTGCTTAAGGTTCAATTTCACCTTTTCTCTTTCTAATGGGTTGTCATCCCAAAAGACAAAGCTGTCTAACCCTAAATTTAAATCTTTGGAGATTTGAATAATATTTGATGATTTTTCTTTCCAATTTATTTTATACGCTGTTATATCATCCAATTTTAATGGCATATTTTTTTTTTTAAAAACATTTAAAACATCTTCTTGGTTATTTTTGCTTAGTAAAACAATAATTACTCCTTGATTCTTAAGTTTTTTAACTGCTTTTTGAAATTCGTAAAAAGCAAAGCCTATCCCTTCATTGCTGATAAGTATTTTATCAAATCCATCCTCACCAATTACCCCACCCCATAAAGTATTGTCGCAATCTAATAATAGTATTTTTTGATTAGGTTTGTTTATCCTATCTAAGATTTTTTTTAAATTTTTCGATAAAATTTCAATTCCAAAATAAGAAAGTCTACATCTACATAAGTGATAATTTCTTTTATCAAAACATTTTTTAAGTCCATAATCGGCAAATATTTTGTCAATATCTATTATGTATAAATTTTTAAATTTTTTTGATATTTTATATAGGTAATTTAAAAAATATTGTTTTATTTCCTCATTAAGATTTTTATTTTTTGAATTTTCAATAATATTGAAATATTCATAACTTGATACACAAATCAAAAATGGCATTTTATTTGTACTCAAGTCTCTTTTGATGAGATTGCAAATATCCATTATTTTTTTAAGACTTAAATTCTTATTATCTAAATAAATGTCAACTAAGTCAGAAATAAAGAAGATTTTAATATCACAAAATTTGCTGTCTTTCTTTTGTTTTTTATAAGCAAAAACTTCTCCAAAATTTGAATATAAAATTTTGTGATTTTCCTCTAAAAATTTCCAACCTCTATTTTCTGATAAAAGATAGGAGGTAGAGCTTAATCTTATGTTCATTTTATTTTAAAAGATTATTTTTTTTACAAATAAAAAAAAGTTTTAACGTTTCTTTTTTGCTTATTTTTAAAAGTTTTTGTATATCTTCAATGTCATTTTTACCATCAGAATATTGAATAAAACTTAAGAGATTTTTTCTCATACTTTTATAACCATAATTAGATTTGATTGACAGGTCATGGTGCAATCCTCTTTTGCTTAATTTAGGCTCACAGAGGATTCGGCTTTCAGGAATAATTTTTTTTTGTAAAATATTAATAGCTTTTTTGACCACTGAAAATCCTCCTCTTAAACCTTTTAACGTTACTATATTAAAATTGTCCAAAGATGTGTGATACTCTGGATATTCAAAAAATTTTGATCTACAAATTGTTGCAACTGGTATATCAACGCCTGGTGAATTGAATTGTCTTTCGTCTGAACCTCTCTGTAAAAAAGAGTATTTTTTGTATCTTATTTTTAATTTTTTGTAGGATTCAATCAATGCGTTATCAATAATAGAATTTTGGTATTTGGATAGAATACACGAATAGGATTTTTCATCTCCTATACAAGATAAATTATAGCCTCCAATAGTAAATTTTTTTAATTTTTTAAAATTGGTGCTAATATAAGCAACTGAACCAATTGTTTCAGGTATAAAAATAAATCTTAATGATTTATTTATTCTTTTTCTTTTAAAGTGAGAAATTAAACTTAACGCAACTATTGAACCTGATAATTCATTATTTGCCATTGAAGGATGGCAAATATAAGTTGAAATTAAAATTTCTTTTTTTGATTTTCCTTTAATTAAAATTTCACCGTAATTTAAATTACCATTATTTTTAAATTTAGATTTAATAACTACTTTAAATTTATCTTTATTATTATAAAATTTTATTATTCTTTTTTTTTGTTTATCTGTAATACAAAATCCCCAAATTTTTTTATAATATGAAGTGACATATGGTATTGCGTCAGGCTGTTTTGGTAAAGAATGTATATGATTTAAAAACTTTTGTTTGCTGATGAGTTTATTTATTGGAATTGAATAATTTACTATATGTAAATTATTTTTTTTAAACTCAATTATTTTTTTTCCATTTTTATCAATAACATATGCATCCTTGATATTCCATTCTGGTGGTATTACCCAATCAAAAACTTTTTTTCCACATGGAATTTTTCTTATTTTTAAATCTGGAAAAAATTCTTTATAAATATTAAGAGTTTTTCTAACTCCATCACCTGTTATGCTTCTACAAATATTGAAGAGCCTATATTTAGCTACTTTATAAAATGTTTTGATTTGCATTTAAAAAATATTTTTTAAGTTTTTCTTTCGGATATTTTTTTTGCTGGAACACCAGCATTAATAGAATTAATTTCTGTATCTTTGGTAACTACGCAACTTGCGCCAAGCACCGACCCATATTTAATGTGTACTCCTTTATTAACTACAACGTTTGCTCCAAACCAACAGTCATCTTCGATAATTACATCTTTATGAATAAAACCCTGATCTTTTATTAAAAAATTTTTTTTAAAAACGTGATCATTTGCATTTATAACTATTCTAGGGCCTAGAATGCAGTTTTCCCCTATTATTACATTTCCTCCACCATTAATTATTGCCCCCATTGTAATAATTGAGTGTTTCCCTATTTTGATTTTTCCGTCTCTCGCTGAAACAAACCTACAATCTTTTTCAATTTTAACATTGTCTTCAAAAAAAATCTTTCCATTTTCTCTATTTCTAATATCAATTTTTCCTAATACTTGAATCTTGCCAATAATTATATTAGATGCGACACCCTTAATAGTTAAACTAGGAAAGCTTCTAAAATTAGATTTAAAATCTACTACAACACCTCTTAGCTTAAGATACAATATAATTATCTTTGAAAGTAAAAAGAAATATAGTGAACTAAAAATATTCATTTTAAAATTTTAAATAAATCTTCAACTAGATTTTCACTTTTATTAGCGAAATTTTTAACGAATGAAAGAGTAGCTTTTTTTGTTTTAAAATCATTCCACCATACATTGATATCATTTTCCCAAATTTTATTCAAAAATGTCGCTGCCTCTAACGGATCATAAAATAAAACTTTAGCTGACTCTAACTCTTTAAAATAGTCTAGAGCTAAATCACTTATAGGGTTATTATTTTTATTTAGGACAATCAAAGTTGGAATATCTAAGTACATTGTCTCAAGTAAAGTGGTTGAGTTAGATGGGTGAACTACTACTTTTGATGAACAGTATGCTTTATTTAAATTCTCTGAATTATCGAAATTAAAAGACCCCTTTAAGTCTGAATAATAGTCAACGGAATTAAAATTATCAGAACTAGGCGGTACCCTTAAAACTGTTCTGTCTTTTATAGGTTTATCTAAATGAAACAAAAATTTTGAAACATTGCTTATAAAGTCACTGTACTTTTCGGTACCTGATGAAGAGTCAAGAGAATGGAAATATCTTTTTCGCATTTTCAACATTATTAGGTTTTTGTTTCTTTTTAGATCCATCATTTTAAGATTTTTTTGTACATAAAACGGCTTTATATTTTTTTGGACATTGTTCCATCCCCAACTTAAAAATTTATCAGATATTTTTTTTTCATGCTTTTCAGGCCAATGAATTTTAGATATTCCAAAAGCTCCGCCGTGTTGGCCGCAATAAATTTTTGAATTAAGCTCAGTCATTTTTGCGATATAAAAAGTTGCTTTTGTATCATACCAAAGAGCGTGAGAAGTAAAGATTGCTTTTGGCTTTTTTGGTAAATTTGTTTTTTTTAAATAATTTTCTAAATCATCAAAATGCTCTAAATAAATTTTAGGAAATTGTTGTATCAAATTATCAAACAAGTTTTTTTCAAAGTTATTTTTTGCTTTGAACAAATTAGTAAATTGCTCTCTTATTTTAATTTTATCTTTATTTTTATTAATTCTAAGTTTAGGTTAAAAGAATAAGGGAAACTGATTAAATTTTAAAGACAAATTAAGTTCATTTTTAAATCCAATAGAAGATTTATAAATTAAATATTCATAATTAGACTTATCGAAAAAATTAAAAAAACTTAAAAATAAATTTTTTAAAGTAAAGTTATTTTTGTGAGATTGAAATAAAAAAGAAGATTCTTTTAATTTTTTTTTTTGTTGAAGGTCATTATATTTTACAACTTCTATTTTGTCCTTGTTTAAAAATATTTTTATAATTGATTGATATAAAAACTGATTCCAAATATCGCTTGAAATATAATTGCTAAATTCTCTATTATCTAAAGAAACAAAATTTGATTCATCAAAATCAAGAAATATACATTTATCAACCGTATGATTTGAAAATATTGTTTCTATGTTTTTCCATCTTTCAAAGTACACATGTATAAAGCATGATAGCCATGGACCAATTAAAATTCTCCAAAATCTCTCAGAGTAATTTGTTTTATGTTTAACATTTAACTCTTTACAAAATAAATCTAATAATTTTTCATAAATATCATTTAAATAATTAAAATCATCCTCTAATTTTTTTTTATCTTTCCATCTAAAATCGTTAATAAAATAGCTTGAGTATTTTTTTGTTTGCCATCAGATGTTAAAATCGCTGACTCAGACGCAAAAATTAGTTTGGATTCTAAATTTTTTGGCCAAGTTAATTCTAGGGGTGTTGATATAAGATATTTTGAAATCAAATAGATATTTATTTTAATTTTCGGATAGAAACAAAACCCTCTTTCTTAGCATATTGATGAAAAGCTTTTTTTTTATTATTTAATACAGAAACAATAAATTTTTTTTTATTTTTGTTTTTCACCAAATATACTTCGAAATTTTGCTTTTTTAATCTTTGATTAATGGAAGGCGTCAAATAAAAACCCCACTCCATTGCGCAAATTTCATTTTTTCTTTTTTTTGTCTCAATAGTAAGATGTTCACGACTTTGTAAAATTATTTTTCCAACATCTGAAACTAATAAGTTTGTTTTTTTGTTTGCTATAAATTTTCTTTTTTTTATTTTTTTTACAAATTTCATTATTTCAGTTCGATTTTACATGTTAATTTTTTTTTTTTTATGTCCCATATTTCTTTATTAGTGTATTTAGTAAGAATTTTTTCAAAGTATTTTTTACTAATGCCCAAGAATTTTATAAAATCATTTACGAAATAATCCGATAAGCCTACTCGATCATAATTTAAAACTAAAGTTTTGCCTTTTTTTCGAGTTATAAGTTTATTTCTTATATCTTCGCAAGCATGATCAGTACCTCTTCCGTAACCAAATTTTAAAACTTTAATAAATTGGTGAATTCTATTAATTTTTTCATCAATCCCAACATAATTCCTAAAGGTTCCCTCAGCAGGCTTTTTTAGGCTTTGAAAGCCAAACCTTTTAGCAATTTTTAAGTTTCTTTCAGAACTCCATTTAAAAAAGTAACTACAGAAAACTGCTCTGGTTTTTTTCAAATCATTTTCATGCGATAAATCATAAGGTTTTAAAAACTTATATGGAATTTTATAAATTTTAGAAAATTTTTTTGGTGTCATTCCGGCATTAGAGGCATAGTACTTAAACCAATTTTGACTCATTGTTTTTTCATTAATTGTTCTGCTTCCACTGTACTCATAAGCAGCATTTTCACCTAACAAAACCATTGGTATTTTTAAATTTATAGCAAGCCTTATGGGATATGCATGAAGTAGGCAGTGGCTCATTAAGTCTGGGTCACCAAAATCTTCGAAAGAAATTTTCAAAATTTTTTTATGTAATTTTAAATTTGGTCTATAAGTAATTAAACTTGCTCCCATTTTTGGGATACAGTTTAAATTTTGCTTTCCTATTTCTGTTTTAATTCCATAGTCTATGTTCACACACAAAATTCTCATTCCTTTATTTAACAAATGGCTAACTTGAGTAATACTATCCTTTCCTCCACTAACAGGAACACATACATCAAATAAAGGAGCATTTAATTTTTTTACTTTTTTAATTAAACTTAAAAATTCTTTTCCTCTTTTTTTCCAATTTATTCCTTTAGTAGAATTATCATTTTTTTTTTTATGAAATAAACAAGCTGTACACACACCGTATTTGTCAAATTTTATGTAAGGTTTTGAGCTTGGCAACAAACATTCTTTACAATAAAAAATCATAAATTTATTTATGCTTAATAATCAAAAAATAAAATTCAGCAATAATATTTGCTTTATTCAATATAATTCTTTTATTAGTTTTAGTTAAAATAGTATAGCTTCTGGTCAAATCGTTGGTTTTTTTAATGTTAATTGGTAAATGAAATTTGCTGAAAGTGCACGAATATCCCTTTTTCGCCAAAAATTTTGAGACAGTTTGAATTGAGTATGAGCTAAATCCATTTCTCCATTTAGAATTAAATTGATTATTTCTAAATTTAATTTTTGTATCTATGTCGGAAGAATTAAACCTTCCAAAAATAAATAATTTATTTTGTTTTTTATTTTCTAGTAATTTCAATAAAATATTTAACGGTTCTTCGAAATTTTCAAAAAAACTTAAGAGTCCAGAAGCTATAATAATGTTAAATTTTTTTTTTGTTTTAAATTTTAATAAATTTTTTTTTTTAAATGAACAATTTTTACTCGATTTCATTTTTTTTTTTGCTTTTAAGATACTTTTTTTGTGAACATCGATACCTGTAAAATACGAGTTAATATAAATTTTTTTTAGCCTGTAAATTAAATTTCCACTCGCGCACCCAACATCTAAGAATTCAAATTTTTTTTTTTTATTAAAATTTTTCGAAATAAGACTTAAGAGTTTTTGATCGTGATGTTTAAGTCTTTTGTTATTTTTAAGGTATACTTTATTTTGATATTTGTCAGGCACTTTGAATTTTATAATTATTTATTTGGATATAACTGTTCTTACAAGGTAAAATTATTTTTTTATTATTTATAACGATTTTATTTATTTTTAATTTTTTCTTAAGTATCCTTGAGTCATATAATCTTATCAAACATTTTTTTTTGCCTATTTTTTCTTTAATCCATGCGCCAAGATAAGGCTTTGTAATAGCTCTAATAAAATTATAACACTCGAATGCTGATTTATCTTTATAATCTAAATACCCATCTGAGTCATTTCTTTGATACCAATATTTTGATTTTCCTTTTTTTTTTAAAAAAATATTTTTTAAATTTTCTTTTTTTATCTTTTTCAAAGCTTTCATGAGCATGTGAAAAAATAATTTATTTGCTTTTTTATGAACTGAAGAAATATCATCTTTAACTTTAAGTTTAAATTTTGCCTTTTGAATTAATTTACCCCCATCAATTTTACTGTTCATTGTTAGAATAGAAATTCCTATATTTTTTTCATTATTAATAATTTGCCAATTAAGTGGTGAGCCGCCTCTGTAATTAGGTACTGAACCACCGTGTAAATTAATAGAAATTAATTTTGGTATTGCAATAACTTTTTTTGAGAATATTTGTGGGTAACCTGCAATAATAAATATATCCGTATCAAAATTTTTTAATTTTAAAAAACTAATTTTGCTATTAATATTTTGTAAGTATAAAATTTTATTTATATCAATAATTTTTTTTAATTTTTCTTTAATACTTCTTTGACAACAAACTACTGAATTCAATTTCAAAGATTTTTTTTTTTTAAGTTTTTTAAGAATACTTAATCCTCTCTCACCGTTCAGAAATAAAACATATTTCATTGTTTAATTTTTATCTAAAAAAATCTTCGCACTTATAAATGAAAAAATAAACTTGCTGGAGTAATTCTTGTTCAGGTCTCCATTTAAAAAATTCTTAAATTGCTTTCGATTTATAAATTCAAAAATTTTTGAATTTTTTTCTAGAAGATAGTCTTGAGTTGATTTATTTTTAAAATCAAGAAGTGTATTTATTGAACAATTAAAACCTTTCTTCTGTCTGTCATTTCTAACTTTATCATTTAGAAAACCTTGTAAATTTTTTCTCAATATATATTTTGAATATCCCTTTTGAATTAAAAAAATTGGATCAATTGAAAAAATAAAATTAAATAAATCCTTGTTTAAAAAAGGAGATCTATTTTCAATAGAATATTTCATAGAATTTAAGTCTTCATTATTTAAAATTGCAGGCACAGTTTCATTGAACAGTTCGTTTGCTCTTCTGTTTGAAAACAAATTATTAGAGTAATTATTTTCTTTAAATTCAAATTTTTCTGGATTAAGTAAATTTTTGGACAAAATTTCACTGTTGTCATATACGTGGTCTCTAAATTTTGGATTTTTTAAAAATAAATCCTTTTTTTTAAATAAAGGATTTCTAATGTTACGTTTAATATATTTTTTCCAATATTGATAATTTAATTCATAATTATTTTTTTTATTTTTTAAATAAGCAAGATGAATAAGATAGTGGTCATAATAACCTGAAAAAATTTCATCTGCACCGGTTCCTGATAATACAACTTTAGTTCCAGTTTTTTGAATTTTTGCCATTAGTTCAGAATGTAAAAATTGTGCAAGTGTGAAAACTGGGCTATTATGATAATTAATTAAATCTTTTAGTTTGTTTAAAAAATTAGTTTTAGAAATTTTTATTGTAGTATTTTTACATTTTAAATCTGATACTACTTTTTTAATATTTTTGATCTCATTGTATCTTGTGTCTTGGTCGATTATTGAAAAAGTATTTATAGTTTTTTTAAATTTTTTGACAGCTAAAGAAGTAAGTCCGCCAGAGTCTACCCCACCACTTAGTAAAAATGCCATTGGCACGTCTGACCGCATTCTTCTTTTGAGAGATTTTACCAGAAGATTTTGAGAAATTTGAAATATATCATCTTGATTATATTTCTTAATCTTTGGTTTTGGAAGCCAGTATCTATTTTTTTTTATATTTAAATTATGATCTACATTTAAATTTTCTGAATTTCTAAGAGACAAAATTTTTCTATAAAATGTTTTGTTATCTTTAAATAAACACCTAGCACCAAATGATAAAAATCTATTTATTTTGTTTGAATTTATATTAAAAATTTCATCTGAAAGACTTTCTATAAATCTAGTTTCTGACCCAAAAAAAATACCTAGGTTATTTTTGTAGAAATATAATGGCTTTTCGCCAAAATTATCTCTAGACAAAAATAAATTTTTTGTTTTTGTGTTAAAAATCGCAAAAGCCCACATTCCATCAAAAAATTGAACACATTTTTCTCCATAAAGTATGTAGTAGTTGAGCAATATTTCAGTATCACTATTAGTTTTTAGTTTTATACCTTTCTCGATCAAACTTTGTCTTAATTCTAAGTAATTATAAATTTCACCATTAAAAATAATAACAAACTCTCTTATTTTAAAAGGTTGATTTGATCTTTTTTGTAAATCTATAATACTTAGTCTCGAATGCAGAAGATAAATCGCAAGGCCTTTATCGAATTTATTTTCGTAGAAGTCTGAAAAATTTGGACCTCTATTTCTCATCAATTCAAGAGTTTTTAAAATATTATTGGGTAAAATTTTACTTTTACCAAAAAAGCCGCTTATTCCACACATAAATTTAATTAATATTATTTTATTTTTTATAGAATAATTCTTTGTACCAATTAATGTATTTTTTATAACCTTTGTTTAAAGGCCAATCAGATCTATATTGTAAATATTTTTTTGCACTTTCGTTTGATAAAGTGCCTCTTTTAGGCATAAATTTATCTTTTTTTTTATATGCTACTTCTAAATGAGGAAAATCTTTTTTTAGAATTTTAATTAAACTATTTATAGGCTGTGAATTACCATAAGTAATATTAAATGTTTTATTTAGGGATTTTTTATTTGTAATAATATTTATTATACCTTTCAACAGGTCTTGAATATAAGTAAAATCCAATTTTTCTTTTCCGTCTCCTTGAATCAATATTTTTTTTTTATTTAAACAGTTTTCTATAAATATTTGACCAACTCTTCTGCTAATACATCTCTCTCCGTACAATGCTGATGGTCTTACTATTGTATAGGGTAAATTAAAAACCTGATTATAAGATTTTATAATCATCTCTGCTGATAGTTTTAGAGCCCCATATATTCCTAAAGGTTCACAGTTTTCGTTTTCAGTAACTTTCCTTTTTTTAAAGTTTCCATAAACCATGCTTGAAGATAAAAATATAAAATGCTCAACTTTGTTTTTTGAATTATCTAAAGCATTTTCAAGAGTTCTCAAGCTATTATCAAACGTTGAATGAGGATTTTTATTTGATCGATTTGCATGAGAAACAGCCGCTAGATGAACTACAACTTGAGGTTTGAAATAATTGAATACTCTGCAAAGCTTTTCATAATTTCTAGCGTCAATTTTTTTTAGACTAATCTTATTTTTTTTTAACAAGTAAAGACGTTCTTTAAGTATTCTCATAGAGAGTTTGGGATATGGAAGTTCATTTTCACGTGATTTAACTGATTCTATGTTATTTACACTTAGACCATCAACAATTAAAATTTTCGCCCCAAGTTTTTTTAATCTTAAAGCTAAATTGTGACCAATAAACCCCGCTCCACCTATTATTAATATTTTTCTCCCGTTAATTTTTATTTTATTTTTCATAATATATTTCTAAAGTTCTTAAGTGGTCTTAAACCGTCTGAGGGATCTGATCTAAACTTTCTCTCATTTCGTTCTTCCAAAGAAAAATGTTTTTTAAAGTTTCCTTGTATCAGATTCTCATTTTTTAAATAACTAAAAACTTTTTTTATATCCCTTGGGAGCCAACAATGATGATTGCCTTCTTTTTCTTCCCATCCCTCTCCATCTAAATCAAAATGCAACTCTATTAAATCTGCTTTATGTTTTTTTATAACATTGTATATAACTAAAGGATTAACAGTATGATCAGACCATCCAACTTTACACTTAAACTTACTCTTTAAAAAATCTATTGATCTCAAATTACAGCTTTTAATATTAGCCGGATAAGAGCTTACACAATGTAATAAAGATACTTTACCTGAATATTCTGAGATAATTTTAAAAGACTTTTTTACCTCTTTATACGTGGCCATCCCAGTTGATAATACTAAAGGTTTTTTTGATTTTGCGCAGGCTATAAGCAGTTCTCTCCAGTTCATTTCGTAAGATGCAATTTTAAAGAAATCTACGTATTTATTTAATATTTTTACCGAATTTAAATCAAAAGGAGTGCAGCTGAATTTGATTTTTTTTTTCTTACAGTAATTGTGTAATTTTGGGATGAATGACTCAGGTAATTGTCTTTTTTTTTTTTTAATGCACTTTTGTAAGTCACTTTAGCGTCTTTCGAAAAAAGATTGTCAATTTTAAAGAGTTGAAATTTAACTGCATAAAAACCAAGTTTTTTTGCCTCATCAATCAGTTTAAAGCATCTTTTTAAACTTCTGTTATGGTTACTTCCAATTTCGGCAATAAATTTTTGTTTCATTAAACTATCGAAATTTTTTTAAGGCTTCTAAAAAATTAAATCCAATATACTTCACATCATTTTTATTAAGGTGTGGACCTACAGGCAGTGAAATAGATTGATCGCTTATTATCTCAGAATTTTTAAAATTATTTTTATTGTAACTATATTTTTTTTTATAATAAGTCATACGAGGAACTGGTTGAGGGTAATAGATGCTCGTGCCTATCTTTTTTTGATTTAAAAATTTAATTATATTCATTCTTTTTTTAATAGAAATTTTGGCAAAATTACATTCAAACAATAAAAGCTACTTTTTATTCTTTTATTGAATGAGTCCAAAATAAATAGATCTTTATTTTTACTCAACATTTTTTTCAAATAACTAAAATTTTTTTTACGACTTTTTAAAAAAAAATTTATTTTTTTAAGTTGTACAATTCCTAACGCAGCTTGGATTTCATTCATTCGATAATTAAAACCTAAATTAGTCGCATCATATAAACCTGGTGTTTTTCTCTCCAAAAAATTTTTATTTATACCTAGAGATTTTGCAATTTTAATTTTTTTGTAAATTTCCTTTTTTCTTGTTATTAGCATCCCACCTTCTCCAGTAGTAATGTGTTTAGCTGGATAAAATGAAAAAACTCCTGCATCACCGAACAAACCTGTATGTTTATCATTGTAAGTTGCGCCTAAAGATAATGCACAATCTTCTAATAAAAATAATTTTCTTCTTTTTGCTATCGCTTTTATTTTGTTCATTTCTGCAGGGATACCTAAAAAATGCACGATGCAAATTGCTTTAGTTTTCTTATTAATTTTTTTTTCTAAAACAGAAATATCAATATTTCCATCTCTCAGATTACAATCAACAAAAATGGGTTTTGCTCCCGATAGTTCAACAGCATGAGCTGTAGCGGTGTGTGTTTGAGCAGGGACTATAACTTCATCACCTTTTCCTATACCTAAAGAAAAGTAAAAAAGGTGCATCCCTGCAGTACACGAGGATACGGTTGTTGCAAATGGGGATTTAGTAAATTTTGCAAATTCACTTTCAAATTTATTTATAATAGGGCCATGTGCATATATACCGCTTTTAAGGACATTAGCCACAGAAGATATTTCTCTGTTATCAACTATAGGTTTGCCAAAAGGTAGTTTGTTTTTTTTTTGTTTAAAAAAGTTCATTTATATTTTTACTTCTTCCCATTTATTTGTTTTTAATGATCTGTCAACAGCGAAACAAGTTGCCATTGAATAAAAAATTTCTTTTAAACTTGGATTAATGATTTTATGATTTTTTTTTAATTGATTGATGTAATTATCCAACAGTTTTTCTTTATAATTCTTATCAAATTTATATTTAATTTTTTTGGGCTTTGAGTTTTTTTTTGTATCTTTATAGAGATAAATATAATCGCTTCCAATGGTTAACGACCCTTTTGATCCAAAAATTTTGAAAAAATGATGATGTGGAATAACACACGAGAAATTTGATGTAACTTTTCCAATGACTCCGTTATCAAATTTTAATATCGCTATATTATTATCATTAAATCTAAATTTACTATTTTTTGTAATCATTTTATTTGCTGCAGAAATAGCTTTAACTGGGAAAGAATTAGTAAACCAATTCATTAGATCAATTATATGAATGCCCCCTCCTTGAACTACTGAATAAAATGGTATTTTACCTCTCCACCCTTTAGTTATTTTTTTTAGCCTGCCATAATTATACTCTCCTTCAATACTGTAGATTTTTCCAATGGTTTTTTTTGTAATGATCTCCATTACTTTTTTAAATTTTGGATGATACCTTAAAACAAAGTTTGAGGATAACTTTAATCTATTTATGTCAAGAAGTCTTTTTATTTGTTTAAGTTGATTAAGATTTTGGCAAATTGGTTTTTCAACAAAAATATTTTTTTTAAATTTTATCGCTTTAATTATTTGTTTATAATGATAATTATCATACGATGCTATTGATACGAGATTTATTTTTTTGTTACTGAAGATTAAATTTTCATTTTTAACGAATTTAGTTTTTAATTTTTTTTCGTAAATTTTTTTTTTTTTATTTGTATCTGTAATATTTACTAAGTTTACTAATTTATTTTTTTTAAATGTTAGTGCGTGCGTTAAGCCGAAGCCTAAACCTATAGTTGCAGCATTAATTTTTTTATTTTTTTTTTGTTTCATTTTTAGTTAATAAGAAATTTTTTAAAGCTAAATTTTGTAGAAATGTCCCTATGATTTATAACAATAAAAGTTTTATCTCTTACTTTTTCCAAATTTGAAAATATTTTATTTTCAGTTTTAAGATCTAACGCATTAGTTGCTTCGTCAAAAATTATTACTTGCGCATTTTTATATAATGCTCTAGCAATTCCAATTCTTTGCTTTTGCCCACCTGAAATAGTGGAACCTAGTTCACCAATTTTAGTATTTTCTTTTTCAGGAAGATTTTGAATAAAATCTTTAAGTTCAGCAATTTCAATACATTTTTCTAACAATATTTCATCGATATCATTTTGTTGTTTTAAAGTGATATTATTTTTAACACTATCATCAAATAAATAAATTGATTGAGGAACATATCCTAAAATATTTAGCCAGTTTTTGTTCATTCCTAAAATATTATTGCCATCAATTAAAATTTCACCAGAGTCAGGTTTTTGAAGACCTAATATTAAGTCAATTAATGTTGATTTTCCTGAACCTGTTGACCCTGATATCAATATTTTATCATTTTTTTTAATTTCTAAATTAAAATTTTTTAAAACATTCTCTTTTTTATTTGGATATTTAAAAAAAACATTTTTAATAGTGATTTTGTCTTTAAAGTCATATTTAGGCAAATTATCGATTTCCTCTTTTTCGAAATTCTCTTTTATATTGGAGCTATAAAATTTTATTGGATCATTTGAAAATTTAAAAGTATTGATACTGTTTAAAACAGTATTTAGATGGGGTATTACTTTAATTGCTGAAACACCAAACACGCCAAGCAAAGCAAAAATCTTACTGGTTTCATTTGTATTTATGATTAAAAATAACATTAAAATAATTATAATAAAAATTACTAATACCTCTAGAAATACTCTTGGTAATCTACTTAGAAAAATTTTTAAATAATATGGTTTAGAAATTTTTTTAGATAAACTTTCATATTCTTTTATAAAAAGGTAGTTTTTTAAAAAAGTTTTTATTTCTTTTATTCCACCAAAACTTTCTTGTAATTTTTTGGTTCTGAGAATTTCCTGCTCCTGTCTAATTTTGCCTATTTCAGAACTTTTCTTTGAAGTTAAAAAATAAAAAGTTGATCCAGTAATCAAAAAAACTGTAGTTGTTAACGTAAAACCTAGAGGTTCAATAAAAATAAGAAAACTTAATATCCCCAATATAAATATTGAACTTTGAAATAATTTAAAGAGTGAAGATATAGCTTCCCTAATCAATAAACTATCTGTTCTAATTCTTGTAATTAGTTCAGCTGAATTATTTTCTAAATGATATGAAAATTTCTGACGTAATAAATTACTATAAAGCTTTTTTGATAAAACTTCTTGAATCTCTATAATAAACTTACTTTCTAACCAAAAAAAATAGGTCATTAAACCATTCTTTATTAAGACTACAAAAAAAAGTATGGTCAGAATAAATATTGAAAAATTGTATTTATTTTTTGAAAAAAATGATTGAAATTGTTCAAATATATAAAATTTCTCATAAAAATTACTATCACTTATGCTGTAAACAACTGGAAAAATTGATCCAATGCTTATGATTTCTAGGATTAAAATAATAATTCCAAAAAAAAGTAAAAATATAAAATTTTTTTTTTCTTTATTAGATAATAAAGACCAAATATTTAATATAGTTTTCACAAAATAAAATTAATTTTTTAAATTATTATTTTAAAGAGGTAATTTTTTTACAAGTTCAAAACTAGACACTTGATATAGATTTTTAACTTTTCCAAGGTAGTTCTTCATACTTTGATAATCTTTTTTAGTGTCAATAGTTGCTCTTTTGCTAGATAAGTTTTTTTTTTGAAATAATTTTTTTATAAATATTTTTTTTTCTTTTTTTTCATACATTTTTAATGTTACGTGTTCCAAATGTTCTTTATTTAATTTTAATTTGTTTATTTTTGTTAATTCTTTAACTTTAAAGATTTCCAAACTAAATCCTTTGGGTAACAAATGTATCTTTTTGTTTATTGATAAGTAATTTAAATTTCTTTTTTTTAATTCTTTAATTAATAAGTGAATAAGATTACCATCAGGCAAAATATTATCAGCTGTAGCTCTTACTATAAGATCATCTGGTTTAAATTTTTTTGTGATTGTTGTAAATCTAGATAAGACATTGTTCTTACTACCTCTAAAATATTTAATATTGTTTTTTTTCAAGACTTTAACTAATTTATCATCTGATTTATTTTTTGAAGTAGCTACAATTAAATTATGCCCTCGATTTTTTAATCTATTCACACAAATTAAAATTATTGGTTTTTTGTTAATGAGCTTTAAAGCTTTGCCTGGTAATCGCTTAGAGCTCATACGTGCTTGAATTATGACAAGTGTTTTAGTCAATATTTTTTATTAATTTAATTTTTTAATATTTATAAAGACCAATAATCAAATTCTTTCTTAATTCTTTTATCTTTAATTATTCCTTTAATATCAATTAATGTACCATTTCTATTTAGCAAGCTATTAATTTTTCTGTAATTAAAATTTAAAAATTCCCTGTGAGGAACAGCTAGAACCAAAACGTCTAGCTTCCTATATTTTTTATTAAGATCTATGTTAAGTTTTTGATCTAAATCTTCATTTTTTAAATTTGGATCATACGCAAATATCCGTATTTTCTTGTTTTTTTTAAGCGTCTTAATGATATCAAATGCTTTGCTATCTCTTATATCTTTAGTATTTTCTTTAAAAGTAAGACCAAAAATACCAAGATTAATTTTTTTTTTATGAAATTTTTTTTGAATTTTCTTTAAAATTGTTTTTCCCACGTAAAAACCCATGCTGTCATTTATAGTCCTACCCGATAAGATAACTTTAGGCGTATATTTTTTCTGTTTAGCTTTATATGTTAGATAGTAAGGATCAACTGATATACAATGTCCACCTACCAACCCAGGAGAAAAATTCAAGAAGTTCCATTTTGTTTTTGCTGCCTCAAGAACCTCTTGAGTGTCTATATTTAATTTAGAAAAAATTAAGCTAATTTCATTCATAAAAGAAATGTTTATATCTCTTTGAACGTTTTCTATAATTTTTGATGCTTCTGCGACTTTAATGCTGCTAGCTCTAAATAAATTTGCTTTAATTATTTTTTTATAAAGTTTGAAAATAAAATTAGTAGTTTTATTATTACTGCCAGAGATAACTTTGTTTATTCTTGTAAAATCATTTTTATCCCCAGGACTTACACGCTCTGGACTATAACCAACAAAAAAATCTTTATTTAACTTAAGATTATTTTTCTTTTTTAGTATGGGTATGCAAACCTCTTCGGTTAATCCTGGATAAACGGTAGACTCGTATATTACTAAATCACCTTTTTTTAGTACTTTACTGATAATCATACTCACATTCTTTAAAGGTTTGAGGTTTGGTTTTTTTTTAGAATCTATTGGAGTTGGAACTGTAACTATAAAAATATTAGCTTCTTTTAAATTTTTTTTTGTTGAAGTAAATTTAATAATACGACCATGTTTTTTTTTTAATAGATTTATTTTTTTTTTGTCAATGTCAAATCCAATAACACTTAGTTTTTTCGAAAACTCAATAGCCAAAGGTAAGCCAACGTATCCTAAGCCAAGAATACATATTTTTGTATTTTTGAAATTCATAATTTTTAAATAAATTTTATTTTAACAAGTAATTTTCTTTGCTAATCAGTTTTTTAATTAATAATGAAGTATTTTCTTTTTTCATATAATAATCTAATTTTCGGTTTAATTTTTTATAATAATTCTCTGTATTAATATCTAAAAAATGATTCAACCTTTTTTCAAATTGCTGATAATTAAAATTCTCTAGATAACAAAAGCCGTCGAAGGGATGGATGCCTTCGCTTTCAGGAGAAATTTCACAACACAGGACTTTTGCGTTATGACTAAGTGCCTCTCTCAAAATAGTCGATGGTGGTCCGATAACTATTTTACTTGTATTAATTGCATCATATGATGATGAAAAATCAAATTTATTTTTCCGCCAATTAATCTTTATTTTTTTTTCTTCCAATTAATTTTTTGTAAAACTTTTCTTCAAAATTATTTTTAATTTGCTTTGACTGTATTAAAAAATTAAGCTTTTTATTTTCAACAAATTTAATCAAAAACTCCAAAATTTTTTTTTGGTTTAAAAAAATTTTTTCTAATTTTTTATTCTCAGTGCTCATTTGTTTTCCCATAAAACAAATGTCTATTTTTTTAAGTTTATCATTTCCTTTAAATTTATTCTGGTAATAAGAATTTTTTAAAGATCCACCTAAAAAATATTTTTTAACTATAACCTTTTTTTTTTTTAAAAGTTCAATGTCAAATTCTCCAAAACATATTAAATTTGAAAAAAATAAAAGATGATTATTTTCTCCTGAATTTCTGAAAATATCTCCCCTTGTGCCAAATTGTATTGATAAAAATTTTTTTTTTTCAAAAAAATGTTTTGATAAAATAGAAAATTCTACTGAATTATCTATATTTGTTATCACTACATTAGGATCAATTTTTTGTATTAAAGATATAAAATAATTTATTTTTAAATTTCGTTTAAAAAAATTTTTGATAATATAAGTTATAATATCTTTATCTAAAAAGATTGTATTAATCCTATTCAATCTTGAAGATAATAAAAAATAATCCTTGGCCTCTAAAATACTAATTAAATGATAAGAATTGACACAATCAAAAACTATTATTTTCTTTTTTTCTATTTCATTTTTTATCTTTATTTTGAAAATCAACTTAAAAAAAAATTTTAAGATAATTATAAATCTTTTCATTTTAAATGTTATTTTTTTAAGATTTATGAAGTCTTTTTGTAAACAACTGTCATCATGCTATCAAAGAATGGTGGACTTTGATTATTGGAACTTTTACCCTTACTTTGAGAATTCATCTCGTTACACATCTTCCTCATATCTTGATAAAAATTTTCGTAAGGTGTTCCTAAATATAGAGATTTTGTCCCACATTTAATAAAATTTTTTTTATTAAATAATTTATCAACATGGCTCTCGCTTAAATGCAAAATATGCACTTCCGGTCTATGTAAGGTCCATCTTTCTTTAAAAATTTTTGCGGCTACTGAGTCTAAGTTAGGAGTTGCTGTAATAAAAAAATAACCTCCTTTTTTAAGTAATTTTTGTCCAAGCGAGATATATTTTGTGGGATTTTCTACATGTTCGATAACACCTCTCATTACTATTAAATCAAATTTTTTATTAATCTTTAGTTTTTGATTAAATTCACCATAAAACATTTTATGTTTTTTTTTAGCTTGAAGATACGAATCTCTTCCTACCTCTGTACCAAAAGTTTTAATTCCTTTTTTTTTTCAATAAATCGAGAAAATAACCTCCTCCACAACCAACATCTAAAACACTTTTTAAATTTTTTGAATTTGAAATAGCTGACAATAAAAAATCTAACTCTATTTGATACATTTTAGATCTTTGTCTATTTTTTTTTTTATTTTTTTGATGTACGTTTTCTAAATAGTTGTCGTAAAAGTTGGATTGTGCTTCTGTAGTTAAAGGGTTTTTAATATAAACTATACAGCAGTTTTTACACTTAACTGAATAAAAATCTCTGACAGGTCTTCCCCACTTTTCATATTTTTTTGAGTCACAATAAAAACATTTTGTTATAATTTTTCTGTTAAATATTTTGCATTTAGGGCAAATAATTGGATAAGATGAATTTTTTTTAAATGGGGCTAATTTTGAATTACATTTAAAGCATCCTTTTATGTTTCTTGATTTTGAAGCTATATTCATGAGGTGGAATTATTTTTTTATTATAAAATGTAATTCTGAGGAAAGTTTTTGTCTATCAAAAATCGACTGTAAATTATCAAGATTTTTGAGAAAAAAATCATCAATTTTTTTTTTTCGAAGTTTCTGACTTAATGAATTGTTTAAATTATTTGATGCTATTATGCTTCTATAAAGATCAGCAAATTCAGTTCCAAACCACCATTCTCCAATAATTTTGAAATTATATTTTTTTTTTAGGTATGATAGAGACTTTTTTGTGAAGAGGTGAGTGTGAGCACCTCCAAGATGTCTTGGATATACATTAGGAAAAACGTTTTCAAAAAAAATTAACGGTGAAGCCATTGGTACTGAAATATACAAATACGTTAATCTACTTTTCTTAAATAAGTCAAATATGTAGTGGGGGTTAGGTAAATGTTCTAAAACAAAAATTAATGACATACACTCAATTTTATTTTTTTCAATTATTTCCTCTAAATTATTCTCTTTTGCTAATAATGCTCTTTCACGAATTTTGTGTTTTGCGAATTTATGTAACTGGATATTCTTTTCTACACCCCAAGCATTTATTCCATGATTAAGACATGCCTTAACGAAATGTCCTGCACCAGATCCATAGTCGAGAAGGTTTAATTTTTTTTTTATAACTTGTTTTAAAAACTTTACTTTTGGATAGTGAATGTTTTTTAAAACTTTATTAAAATTTTTTAAATAAATCTTACCAAAATTTATATTTTTTGTTTTCCCAGAATACAGGAATTTGTGAAAATTTTTCGTATCTTCATGGATACCGTTTAGATGATTGCAATTATTACAGAAAATATAAGATACACCAAAAGATTTAAGTGTCGGTTGTTTAAGTTTTTTAAAACATATTTTACATTTTTTTCTCAACTTTTGTTTTACATAATATTTGTTTATCTTTTTAATTAAAGATAGTTCTCTATCATTAAAATTTAAATAGTCTTCTTTAATTTTAAAAATATTAGAATAGGTCTTTGAATATTTAATCATTATTAATAAATTAAAAAAAAATCTTTTTCTGTTTTATTTATTGAATTAAAAGAGTGGTCAATTTTTTTATTAAATTTATCAGCTAAATATTTTATTGAATTAATATTCCAGCCTGTGAAATGTTGAACTGGAACCCCTAATTTTGATTTTTCAAGTATTAGGCCTAGGGAATTGGAAAACTTCAAAATTTTTTTGATAAAGTTTAAAGGATCCACTACATGATCAAGGTAAAGGTATGCTCCTAAATAATCTACTTTTTTTTTCAAATTTGGAACTTTTTCATATTTTTTAATTTTTTTATTTAGTAAATTGTGGCATTTTAAATTATTTTTTTTACAATGATGCCCCCAAAATTGATGTGATGCACCTTTGATAAAACTACATCTTACTTTACTTTTATTCATTGAATTTAAGCTTCCCCATAACGGGCAACCAATTTCACTATAATTGTCTATTTTTCCTAATATTTGTTTTACGTGATTTCTTAGGCTTAATGAATTAAATCCGCTAAATCTTTTGAATTCTTCAGGTGATACAAAGCAAACTTTTAGTTTGTTCAAATAAAAATTAGCTTTTTGAAACTTTTGATTTTTTACCGAATTTATCAATTTTTCTTTAAAAATTTTTCTATTTTTGTCATTAGCAGATAATGAGTCTGCTATTGAAATTAATTCTCTGGTGTATTTGTTAATTTCTAGTTTTTTTTTATTTTCAATTGACAGGTTTATTAATAAATTTAATTTTTTTTTAAAATAATCAAGATTAAATTTATTCGATTTAACATCCCAACCCTTTGGATGAACAGGAACAATCTTATTAAAAATAACTTTGGATGTTTTTTTGTTAAACCAATTTTTTTTATATATTACACCACAATTTTTACATTGAACATTTTTCATTAATTTTATCAGATTGTTTTCTTTTATTTTAAGATTATAAGAAATTTGCTCTGAGTACATATTTTTATATCCAGCTTTAGCCGCTTTAAATTTCCGACTTTTACAAACTGGGCATTTTTGAAATTTAAGTAATTGCACTTAATTTAATTTACAAATTATCGCTTGACCAATTATAAACGTAATTTCCGTTACTATCTTTACTAGCAAAACGTCCTTGATAATAATCCCTATTTAATAATTCTGTTGATGTCATGTCACGGTTTTCTTGACCAAGTAAGATTTTATAATCTGTGGTATTCTCTTCAACGTATTCCATCAATTTTTTTTTATCTAATTTAGTTAAGTTCACCAATTCTTCAAGTTGTTTAGGATTTGCTGATACTGGGCCGTCTTTTGTTTTATCTTTATCTAAAATAGTGAAATGTTTTTCGATTAACTCGGTACCCAAATACATTCCCATAGCTGGAATTATATTTTTATAAATATCGGGATTTGAGTGATCACTCAATCCTACATTTGGATTAATTTTTTTTAAATAATTGATTCTTAATAAGTTGGCATTTTCTAAAGTTGTTGGGTATATAGAAACACAATGAAGTATGGTGTATTTTTTCTGAGTATTTTTTAATATTGATGATGTTTTTTTTATTTCCGCATTAAAAGTAGCACCAGTAGAGACGATTATATGATCAAAATTTTTCTTAGAAATATCTTCAATTAATCTATGTGACGCACAATCAAAACTAGAAATTTTAATCATTTTGAAACCCAATTTTTCTACCATATTAACCTTTGATAATGAAAAAATTGTAGTCATTGGTTCAATTTTATATTTTTCACAATATTCCAAAAAGAGTTGATGTTGCTTTTCATCTAAATCTAATCTTTTCAATCTGTCGTATTCAGCTTTAAAAGGACGTTTTATGACTTTTATTTTTCCACCCTCAATTAATCCATCATCAAATCTTATTCGATGAGTTAGCTCAGAGGAATCTATTGATTGAATTTTTGCATAGTTAGCTCCTGCTTCGGATGCAGCATGAACCATTTCCTGCAAAATTTTAATATCTCCATTATGATTTTGACAAAGTTCTGCTATGATTTTAGTCATAATTTTTTAAATAATTTTTGATATCTTTAACAATATATTTAGCACCGTCATTCTTAAAATTAAAACTATTTTTTTGAGAATAGCTTAATTTATTTTGTTTTATAATAAATTTACTCAGTTTTTTTTTAAAGTTTTTTGGAGACCAATGTTCATCTTTTAAAATTTCAAAAAAATTAATCTTCTTTATTGATTTTAAGTTTTCTTTAATTTCTGGATTGAATTTTTCTCCAGCAAGAAGTGATGGTTTTTTTGATAATAAACACTCGGTTATAGTATTATAACCCCCTCTTGCGATAATATAATTTACTTTTGAGATAAAATTATAGTTTTTTTTTAAATCATTTTTAATAATATGAACATTTTTACATGAGTTTATTTTTTTGATTAATATTTTATTTAATTTTGATGTAGAAATATAGAATTCATATTCTTTTATCTTTATCAATTCTGGTATTATAGTTTTAATTTTAGAAGATAAAACTTCTGTGCCATTATTCATTATTAAAATCTTTATTCGTTTTTTACTAATTTTTTTTTTTAAAATTTTATTTGCAATAAAATTTACATTTTTAATATTTTTTGAATTTTTTAAAATTTTAGAGTGTGTCAGTGGAGGAAAGTAAATTCTACTACTTAAATTAGTATATCTTTTTATTGTCTTAATATCTGCATTTTCTTTTTTATAGATCTCTCTAAAAAACCAATCCCATGTATAATGACACACTGAAAAACATGGTTTTTTATTTTTAAAAGCATAATTAGAAATTTCAGGCACTAAGTCTGATATAAAAAAATCAAATTTTGCTAGTATTTTGTTATGTCTTTTTAAAAATCTTTCAGAATTTTTTTTCCAGCCTTTGAATATTTTTTTAGTTTTTTTTAGATCTAATAAACCACTTGGTTTTTTTTTTAATTTAATATTATTAAAATTTTTAACGTACTTAATTTTGTTGCCAAAGCTTTTTTTTAAAATTTGCAGGTTTCTTTCATGAAAAACGGTTATTGAAATATTTTTTATTTTTTTTCTAAGCTCAATAATTATTTGCCGTTGCCTTACCATGTGCCCAAAGCCAACATCAGATATAAATATCGCGCAATTAGGATTTTTCATTAATATTTTTTAAAACTTTTTTGTAATCTTTTTCTGTATGAATATCCAAATAATCTGTGTGAAAAATTATTAAATTCGTGCTTAGGGTTTTTTGAAAAACTGCATCAAATGTCATAATTCTAAATGCAGCATTTTGGCAATTATCTAAGCCAACCGAAATTAATTCCTTATTTTTTTTCTTAGAAAATTTTTTTTTAAAAATTTCTAAAGCATGATCAAAATCTTTGTGATTAAATTCTGGAGAATTACACTGGAGTGAAACAACTATTTTTGGTTTGTGTTTAAATTTTTTTTTTATAAAACTTGAACCGTGAACTATTGCTTCCTGCTTTTCAGTTGTGCTTAAAGACAGTTTTTTTGGTCTTTTTATAAAATTTAAATTAAACCTATCACATAATTTTCTTATTTTGCTACTCTCAGATGAAATAAAGATAGTAGGTTTATTTTTTGACTTGTTAGCTTCTTGGGCTACATAAACAAACATAGGTAATCCGTTTACGGGAAGAATATTTTTATTTTTTAATCTACGAGACCTAAGTTTTACCGGAATAATAATAATTAGATTCTTATTCATTGCCCATAGCTCCGCACTTTGTAAAAGTGCTGTTTTTTTACAAGAACAAACTCATCCATTAAATTTTTTCTTAGACGGGAGAAAATAAATATTTTTTACGATTTATGTATGTTTCTATTCCACCTAATAAAATTTTTAAACTATTATCTTTCAGTCCAATAATTGTAAAAATCTTTTTTACAAATGGTCCAGATAAAAATTGGTATTCTTTATTTATTTTGCAATTCGTAAAGCCTGAAGATATTAAACCTTCCTCATTTTCAAGTTTTTTACAATTTTCAACAAATTTTGTAATTTCATATTGACATGAAAAAAAGCTACCCAGAAAATATTTTAAACCTTTTGAAAATTTCAATAAATTTATTATTTTATTATTAGAAAAAGATTTATTGAAACAAAAAATATAATCTCCCAATATATCTACATCTTTACTAATTAATTTATTTTTAAAATATTTAGAAATTCTCATTTTTGGTGAGTAAAAAATAAATTTTTCCCCAGTTAATCTTTTAAAATCTTGTTTTAAAAGCCCAATTTTTTTTTTATCAACTTTAATAATTACCCACATATTACTTGAGTTTATTTAATTCTTTTTTTAACTCATCATACTCTTTCATTTTCCTGCGCATGAAGTTTATTGTTAATTTTGTTTTTTGAGCTATCCCGGCTGGAGTAAGTACATAAAAATAATTAATTTTTTTTGGATTTTTCTTAAAGTTCTCAATTTTTACCAAACCTTTTTTTTGGAGAGCTTTTAAACAATAGTTTAACTTGCCGAGACTGAATCCTAGTTCCTCAGCTAATTCTCTTTGAGTAGAATTTGGCTTATTTTGGATCTTTCGTAGTACTGCAAAATGATCTTCGTGTTCCATATGTTCAAATTTTGAACAATATAACGTTCAATTATTGAACAGTAAAGAAAAATATTATATTTAAAACTATATATAGTATTATATAGAAATAAATCGCTACTTGAGGTTTTATGCTTTATTAATATTAAATTTATGAGCGAATTTAGAAAAATTTATTCAATCGAGAACAATGGCACTTCCGGTAGCTTAGAAGAATTATTAAACTCTGTAAATAGTGCAAATGATGTAAAAATAGGGTTACAAACTGATACCTATGAAGAGATTATTCCATTTATTAATTTAGCTTATTGTAAAGAATTTGTTTGCGGTATAGTTCCATATCAAAAATCTTCATCTAGCATTAAAAGTTTTTTAGAAAACAAAAAATATAATCACTACAATTCCGTATTTGTTTATTTTGTAGATAAAACTTATGCAGTTTTAAGATCGAATTTAAACGGTGAACCGTTACCTTCGGATTTCAGAAAATCTAACTATAAATATTATAATTGGTTTAGTAATTCAGATGATTGGAGGCTGGTCTTTAAATCTCATAAAGATTTTGAAAATATAGAAAAAAAGAAAAATTTAATAAATTTTATTAAAAATGGAGCTGCTTTAAAAATTAAAATTACTTTAAAAGATATTACTTACATAGTAATTCCGACGATAATTTATTTCACAAAAAAAAATGGTCAATACGAAAACTTGTCAATTAAAACTTTTCCATTAATTATCTTTGACAAGCAGAAAATAAGTGAAATGAAAAATTTTAACCTACATGATTTGATGATTAATTTAAATGGAGAAATATCATCGCTAAGTTATATGAACTACCCAATATCAAAAAAAAGATATAATTACTTTACAAGAGCTTTTAACTTAATCTTAAGGTTTTTAAATATAAACTATAATTTTATCGAGAAAGAGAAAGTTAAACATTATAAATTTACTAATTCCAAAGTAGAATGGTTTATAAAAAATTAATCCAAAAAAAATTTTTTTCAGTGCATAAATCAAGCCAATTGAGCTATTAGTACTGGTCAGCTACACGCGTTACCGCGCTTCCACACCCAGCCTATCAACGTAGTG
>MDTB01139157.1_pt1 | contig 41091 bp, 37 predicted proteins | sample 811161 | NCBI WGS metagenome assembly MDTB01 (sample SAMN05326650, study PRJNA326480) | marine metagenome | isolation source: seawater | place: Mediterranean Sea | collected 2009 | reverse complement strand
CTACTCCCACTCGATTGTCGCCGGAGGCTTACCAGAAATATCATAAACAACACGATTGATACCTTTGACCTCATTTATAATCCGATTAGAAATTTTCGATAGCAATTCGTGAGGTAAAGGGGCCCAATTAGCTGTCATAAAATCAGACGTCTCGACCGCACGAAGAGCCACGACATACTCGTAGGTGCGACCGTCACCCATAACCCCAACCGATTTCACAGGTAAAAATACTGCGAACGCTTGTGCCGTTTTTTCGTACCAACCTGAAGAAACCAGCTCCTCAATAAAAATGGCATCTGCTTCTCGTAAATAATCAGCAAATGATTTTTTAACCTCTCCAAGTATACGCACCCCGAGTCCTGGCCCAGGGAACGGATGTCGGAAGACCATTTTACCTGGTAGGCCAAGCTCGACACCTAGTTGACGCACTTCGTCTTTAAAAAGATCTCTCAGAGGTTCGACAAGCTTTAAATTCAAAGTATCGGGTAATCCTCCAACGTTGTGATGGGACTTAATCGTCTTCGCCTTTTTTGTTGTTGAACCCGCTGACTCAATAACATCCGGATAAATCGTACCTTGAGCAAGCCATCGAGCATTCGGCAATTTTTCAGCTTCTGCCTGGAAAATTTCTACAAATTCTTTACCTATAACTTTTCTTTTCTCTTCCGGGTCTACTACTCCTGAGAGCGCCGACATGAAGCGCTCTGACGCGTCAACATGGATGACATTAAGACCCAAGTTTTCCTTAAATGTAGCCATCACTTGTTCCGCCTCATTAAGACGAAGTAAGCCATTATCAACAAAAACACATGTTAATTTAGAGCCAATTGATCTTTGAATTAGTGCTGCAGCAACCGAAGAATCAACCCCGCCAGATAAACCTAGAATAACTTCATCTTCACCGACGATCTGCTTAATACGCGAGACCTCATTATCTATAAAAGAAGGCATGCTCCAATCAGCTTTACAGCGACATAAGTCTATAATGAATCGTTTAAGTATCTCGGATCCCTGGGCGGTATGGGTAACTTCGGGATGAAACTGAAGCCCATAGAACTTACGAGCCTCGTCTGCCATACCGGCGATCGGCGTTGAATCATTGGAGGCTATAACCTTAAAACCGTTCGGTAAGTCGGTAACCTTGTCACCATGACTCATCCAAACATCCAATAGTCCGTGATTTTCGGCGTTGGTTCGATCAGATATATTTTTTAATAATTCTGAATGTCCTCTCGCCCTTATTTCGGCAAAACCAAATTCTCGTTTATGAGCAGCCACGACGGTGCCGCCCAGCTGATCTGCCATCGCTTGCATTCCGTAACATATACCTAACAACGGAATACCAAGATCAAATATCAAATCGGGGGCTCTAGGGCTACCCTCTTCCTCATACACTGAGGCCGGACCGCCCGAAAGAATTATTCCTTGTGGTTCGAACTCGCTTATTTTTGAGGTATCCGTGTCGTAAGGAAGTAGCTCACAATAGACCCCGATTTCACGGATCCGCCTAACAATAAGCTGTGAATATTGAGATCCAAAATCCAATACAAGTATCTTATTTTTTCGCATTTATTTAGATTGCTGATATGAGCTGCTTATGAATCGAACTGAAGAACGCGAGATGTGACTACTCGACCCTATAATTAGGCGCTTCCTTTACAATCTGAACGTCATGAACATGGGACTCCTTCATGCCAGAAGACGAAATTTCCACGAAAGACGCATCTGTATGTATCTGCGAAATAGTTCCACATCCCAGGTATCCCATTGATGATCTTAGTCCACCAATAAGCTGATGGATCACTGCGACAACCGAGCCTTTGTAAGGCACACGTCCTTCCACACCTTCGGGTACAAGCTTGTCAATCGCAGTAGACGAGCTATCCTGAAAGTAACGATCACTAGACCCTTGTTGCATCGCCGAAAGCGAGCCCATTCCTCTGTAAGACTTGTATGAGCGCCCTTGAAACAATTCAATTTCACCAGGTGATTCCTCCGTACCAGCTAACAATCCACCAAGCATTACCGTAGAAGCGCCTGCGGCTATCGCTTTTGCGATATCACCAGAATATCTGATTCCACCATCGGCAATAAGGGGAACGCCATCTTTGTGGAGTGCATTAGCCACATTATCGATGGCGGTGATTTGCGGCACACCGACTCCTGCCACTACTCTGGTAGTACAAATGGAGCCAGGACCAATACCAACTTTTACTCCATCCGCACCGGCGTCTGCAAGAGCTCTGGCCGCCTCAGCCGTTGCAATATTTCCACCGATAACATCTATTTCGGCGTATTTTCTCTTTATCAACGCGACCTGCTCAATAACTCCTTGAGAATGTCCGTGTGCAGTGTCAACAACGATAACATCCACACCGGCAGCCACCAAGGCCTCAACTCTTTTCTCTGTGTCCTCACCAGTGCCAACAGCCGCCCCTACATACAGGCTACCTTGCGTATCTTTAGCTGCTATCGGGTACTCTGAGGACATCAATATATCCTTAACGGTTATAAGTCCCTTGAGATGAAACGCTTCATCAACAACGAGCACGCGCTCAATGCGATGTTGATGCATCAAGGTTATAGCATCCTCGCTTGAAGCTTGTTCGCCCACGGTGATAAGTCGCTCTGCCACCGTCATGATCTTGCTAACCGGTTGATTCAAATTCTTTTCGAAGCGTAAATCTCGATTGGTGACAAGCCCTACTACCTTTTCTCCATCCAGAACCGGAAGCCCTGAAATTTTATACTGTTTCGTTAATTCAAGAACTGCCCCGACAGTCATATTTGGCGCGATAGTGACCGGATCCTTCACAACACCATTTTCAAATCGCTTAACCCGGGACACTTCGCGCGCTTGATCTGAAATAGACATATTTTTATGAAGAATCCCGACTCCCCCCTCCAGTGCTACGGCAATAGCCAGTCGTGATTCAGTGACCGTATCCATAGCCGCAGATACAACGGGAATATTTAAATTAATATTTCGAGTCAAGGTTGAAACAAGGGATACCTCTCTTGGAAGCACAGTAGAATGTGCCGGGACGAGAAGTACGTCATCAAACGTCAGGGCCTTTTGCTTTACACGCATAGTGGTTAGCCATCCAAAGACGTTATTATACGATACCCAGAGTTTTTTGATAAACAGTAATAGCTAAACCTAGACTTCCCATGATTCTCATCTTTAAATGCATCACACTGATGTTCCTTGTATCACAAGTTCTCGTGATTAACTCCTATGCGCAACCGGATGTTCAGTCTAGAGCGAAAACGGCTTTAATCGAAGCGAGGACTTTAAATGAACTAGCGACAACAGAGGGCACTCGTTGGGTCATCGCAAAAGAACATCTAATGGCCGCTGAAAGACTTATCAGTAGCGGAAATTATCAAGACGCTCTGGAAATGGCCAATAAAGCAATTCATTTTTTTATTTTGGGTCTAGAACAAAAAAAAGGACCTTTGTATAACCACCGGCAATAACCCACCTAACGCCTCCTCGAGACCAAGCGACCGCTTCGTCTAAGCTCTTTCGGATCCGCTATTAAGTCACGATAGATCTCTATTCGGTCACCATCAGCGATCACCGAACTCAATTGCATACGTTTGCCCCAGACACCTACTGATAAGGACTGATTATTCAAATAACGTTGGGCAACAGTTTTGACCTCTGATTTGTCCAACACCTGATCAATGGTACTGCCGATATCCACCGACAAAGATTCTGAGTATTCCTCGCTATCTGTTACAAACAAAACTTCAACCGCTATTGCTATTTGAAAGTCGTCACCCATATATGTCCTCCGCTCTTCGAACAAAAGAATCAACGAAAGTTTCTGCAATTCGATCAAAGACGGGACCGATTAATTTTGACATTAAAGCGTTCGAAAATTGATAACGAAGTTCGAATTCGATTCGGCTGCCATTATCACCCAAGGGCGTAAACGTCCACTCGCCATCCAGTTGCTTGAAGGGCCCTTCTAATAAATTCATCTTAATACCGCCAGGAATATTGGACGTCGGTCGCAGCAGATTATTTTTTGTTTTGAAAGCCTTGTTAATACCTTTATAACCAATAGTTACTTCAGCAACCATATGGAACTCAGATTGCTCGTCAATAAGTGCCCCTCCACACCAGGGCAGAAAATCGGGATACTGATCAACGGAATTCACTAGATTGTAGATTAGCTCCGCAGAATGGGAAACTAGCGCAGATTTCTTTACAGTAGACATACAAGATTAAGTTTCTTATAAAACGTCAAGCATAAACAGCTCATTTGGCATAACATACTGATTCTTTTATGGGTCATTAGCAAATGAGCATCATTCAAAATAAAAAAGCGTATCACGATTTTTTTATCGAAGAAAAATTCGAGGCGGGATTGTGCCTGCAAGGTTGGGAAGTAAAGGCGATCCGGGATGGTCGTAGCCAATTAAAAGAGTCTTATGTAATTATCAGAAGCGGTGAACTATTTCTGATTGGATCTCATATCAGTCCTTTAAATTCAGCATCCACACACGTTACTGCTGACCCGGTAAGAACCAGAAAACTATTGATGCATGGAGAAGAAATTGCAAAACTCATTGGTAAAGTAGAGCGATCTGGCTATACCTTAACGCCTTTAGATCTTCATTACTCGAGGGGAAGAATTAAACTATCCATAGGCTTGGCCAAAGGTAAGAAACAACATGATAAGCGGGCCGTTGTAAAAGAAAAAGATTGGCAACGAGAACAGCAACGACTCATGCGTCAAAAAACCTAGCGATACGCTAGCTATACATAATCTAATCCCATAGCTTCACGAACATCCCTCATCGTCTCGGAGGCTAGCTTTCTCGCGCGATCGTTACCGTCCGCAATGATGTTTCTAACGAGGGAAGGATCATCGATATACTCTTGTGCGCGCTCCCGAATGGGTGCAAGGGTATTACCAATTGACTCTACCAATGGCTGCTTACATTCAATACAACCAATACCTGCCGATTTGCATCCCTCTTGAACCCAATCTTTGACTTTTTCCTCTGAATAGATGGCGTGTAGTTCCCAAACAGGACACTTACCGGGATCGCCGGGATCAGTTCTTCTTACCCGAGCCGGATCTGTGGGCATTGTTCGTATTTTCTTTTCGATCGAGGTTGGGTCCTCTCTCAATGAAATCGTATTGTTATAAGATTTAGACATTTTTTGACCATCTAACCCAGGCATCTTAGATGCGGCAGTCAGCAACGCTTGGGGCTCGGATAGAATCATCTTGCCACCACCTTCCAAGTAACCAAAGAGTCTTTCTCGATCCCCTAAAGTCAAGTTAGCAGCTTCCTCTAGTAAGGCTCGCGCTGAATCTAGCGCTGAGTCATCACCATGTTCCTGGAAACGGTTTTTAAGTTCCCGATACAATTTCGCTCGTTTACTTCCGAGCTGTTTAACAGCGCGCTCTGCTTTGTGCTCGAATCCAGGTTCTTTACCATATATATGATTGAAACGTCTGGCTACTTCTCGAGTAAATTCAATGTGCGCAACCTGATCTTCTCCAACAGGTACAAGATTAGCACGGTATATCAATATATCTGCGCTTTGAAGCAGTGGATAGCCCAAAAATCCGTATGTGGATAAATCTTTCTCCGACAACTTTTCTTGTTGATCCTTATAGGTAGGAACTCTTTCGAGCCAACCCAGTGGCGTCATCATGGACATGAGCAAATGAAGCTCAGCGTGCTCAGGCACTTTTGATTGTATGAATAAAGTGGCTTGCGACGGATCAACACCTGCAGCCAACCAATCAATCAACATATCCCATACATTATTCTCAATAACCTCTGGCGAATCATAATGAGTTGTCAATGCGTGCCAATCCGCCACAAAAAATAAACACTGATACTCATGTTGTAATTTCAACCAGTTTTCCAAAACACCATTGTAGTGGCCCAGGTGAAGGGCGCCTGTTGGACGCATACCTGATAAAACACGGTCATCGAACATCACTTATTCCTCTAAATACCAAAAACGAAAGATAAAACCCCAATGATTGATCCCAATATTGGATACATGAATGAGCCAAGCACACCCGATACCATTAAAAGCATTATGATCAATAAACCATAAGGCTCGAGCTTTGCTAACTTATATGCGATGGCATGGGGTAACGCGCTTATCGCGATCCGACCGCCATCGAGTGGAGGTACAGGAATTAAATTTAACACCATTAACACTAGGTTAATCAAAATCCCACCCTTTGACATCTCAAATAAAGGCGAACTAAAGTAATGCTCCGGCGCAATCAAGTTCATCTTAAAGATTAAAGCCCAACCAATTGCCATGACCAAATTAGCACCAGGACCCGCAGCTGCGACCCAAAGCATATCTCGCTTAGGATTGTTAAGTGCTGCGAAGTTTACAGGTACAGGCTTAGCCCAACCAAAGGCGATTTTTCCTCCGGTCGCGAATAGAAGAACCGCTGGAACAACTAAGGTACCAATGAGATCAATATGCTTAACTGGATTTAACGTAATCCGTCCCTCCTGATAAGCGGTAAGATCTCCTAACCTCTTTGCTGCATATCCATGTGCCGCCTCATGCAACGTAATTGCCAATACTGCAGGAATCGCATAAAGGCTTAACAATTGAATCCAATAACCTATGTCCACTTCAGCCCCTCAGATAATGCCTGTTATGACATTATTCTCAAAATAGGATTATAGTTGATTTCAAATAACTAACCTTCGGAATATGGTTATTCGTCCAGACGCTCATCGAAGCGCAGTCTTTGGAGACAATATCGTCTCCACCTCCCAGCCCCTGGCTGCTCAAGCCGGCTTATCGATCATGAAGCAAGGTGGTAACGCAGTCGACGCAGCAGTCGCAGCAGCCATCACACTCACGGTTGTAGAACCCACAATGAATGGAATCGGCTCAGACGCTTTTTGTCTCGTATGGGATGGAAGAAATATTCATGGATTAAATGCCTCCGGTAAATATCCAGAGCAATGGGCCTTTAAGGACTTTAAGCAATACAGCAGCATGCCTGATTTAGGTTGGCAGTCGGTAAGCGTGCCTGGAGCGGTTTCATCTTGGGTGGCACTTTCGAGCCGCTTTGGGCGTTTACCGTTTGAAGACTTGTTCGAGCCCGCACTCCGCTACGCGAAAGATGGCTTCTTAGTGTCCACCATCATTGCAGATCAATGGAACCGACAAATTCACCGCTTCTCAAAGTTTGAAGAATTTCAGCGTATCTTTACTAGTCACGAGAGGAGTCCGGAGGCTGGCGAACGCTTTCGATTGCCTGATCACGCTGATTCTTTGGAACAGATTGCGAAAACCAATGGAGAAGATTTTTACCGAGGAGAACTGGCGCAGCGAATGGTAGATGACTCACTTAACAACGACGGTAAATTAAGCCTCAATGATCTTAATAGCCACGCTCCTACATGGATAAACCCGATTAATACAGAATATAAGGGTTTCGAGCTACATGAAATTCCACCAAGCGGTCAAGGGATCGCAGCTTTAATCGCGAATGGCATTCTTAATGAACTCGAAGACGTTCTACAGCAATCAAACAAGGTACTTAAAGCTCATGCAGAAATCGAATCAATGAAACTTGCGCTAGATATTGTCTATTCTGAAGTAAGCGATCCCTCCTACATGAACAAAACGATTGCAGAGCTTTTATCGGTTGAATTTCATCGTCATCTCGCTAAAAAAATAACCATGACTGAAGCGCGTCATCTACCGCCGAGGCAAACTGTTCATTCGGATACTGTTTACCTAACCAGCGCTGATTCGAATGGCATGATGGTCTCATTCATACAGTCAAATTACATGGGTTTCGGGTCGGGCGTCGTAGTGCCCAAAACAGGTATTAGCCTGCAAAATCGAGCGGCAGGTTTTTCCCTTCAAAAGGATCATCCTAACTGCGTGGACGGTGGTAAGTTTCCGTTTCACACAATCATTCCAGGATTCATCACACGTAATGGAAATCCGCTATCGAGCTTTGGCGTTATGGGAGGTGATATTCAAGCACAAGGCCATCTCCAGCTATTTCGCCAGTTGACAAATCAACTAATGAATCCTCAAGAAATTATTAATGCGCCGCGCTGGAAAATCAGCAAAGATGGCTCACTCCTCGTCGAAGACACATTCGAGCAGGACATTCTAGGCGGGCTTGAATCGCTCGGACATAGAGTTTCGAAGACTCCTTATGGAGCATATGAGTTCGGTGCGGCACAAATGATTACTAAATACAAGGATGGCTACGCAGCCGGCTCGGAACCCAGACGAGACGGCCAGGCTGTCGCATTTTAAATCTTAATGAGCCTATTTCGATAATGCGTTGTCGCGAATCGACGTTAGAGTGGTTCTTGTAGTTATCGCCTCTGGGTCGACTTTAATATGAATTAAACTTGCCACATCTTTTTCGATACATCGTGCTACTGAATCCTTAATATCTTCCGTCGAGGTTATTGTTTCTGCGTACAGACCGTAGGCTCTAGCGAGCGCTGCGAAATCTGGATTCATTAAGTCTGTTCCATATACGTGCTCGGGATAATCTCGCTCCTGATGCATCCTAATAGTTCCAAACATACCATTGTCAAAAACGATAAATAAAATTTTAAGACCATATTGATTTGCGGTTGAGATCTCCTGCCCATTCATTAAAAAACATCCATCACCTGAAACGCTAACAACAAACTTATCGGGTAACGCAATTTTAGCGGCAACTCCAGCTGGCACACCATACCCCATTGCACCATTCGTTGGTGCAACCTGAGTTTTGTATCCAGCGTACTGCCAATGTCGGTGAATCCAACCGCTGAAATTTCCAGCACCATTGGTAATAACACTATCGCGGGGCAGCAAGCCACGCAAGACAGTCATCACCTCACCTAAATCAACATCACCCGGGGAAGACACAGGAATCACGTTTGCCCGATAGTTATCATTTCCTGTTTTTAACCAAGCACCCCAAGTGGCGCCTATATCCGGCAAAGAGACTAAAGCATCGACTGCCTCCTCTATGTCTGAATTAATCATCACTGAGCCTTGGAACACGCGTCCGAGCTCATTAGAACCAGGATGAATATGAATGAGTTTTTGCCGAGGTGTGGGCGCTTGAATTAATGTGTACCCACTCGTAGTCATTTCTCCAAGACGAGCACCAATCACCAAAAGTAAATCAGACTCTTTAACCATTTCTGACAACTTAGGATTGATACCGATTCCAATATCACCAACGTAATTAGGGTGATGGTTATCAAACAAGTCTTGTCGTCGAAAAGAACATCCTACCGGTAATTTATTTTTTTCGATAAAGCTTTGTACCTGACGACATGCCCTCTCAGACCATCCACTTCCACCAAGAACAACTAACGGTTTTTCGCTCTTCCTCAATAGTTCTTTTACGTCCAACATGCTTTGCGCAGTCGGTCGATTCTTAGCAATCGTAACTCTAGGGGTATCGGGCACATCGACCCAATCGACCAGCATATCTTCTGGAAGAGCCAATACCACGGGCCCAGGCCGTCCTGAGTTTGCCACGTGAAATGCTCGAGCCACGTACTCTGGTATTCGGTTTGCCCGATCAATTTGAGCCACCCATTTGCTCATCTGACCAAACATTCGTCGATAATCCATTTCTTGAAAAGCTTCCCGCTCCACCATATCGTTCCCGACTTGACCAATAAATAAAATCATCGGCGTTGAGTCTTGGTAAGCCGTATGGACTCCAATACTCGCATTTGTCGCGCCGGGACCTCTGGTCACAAAACAAATACCAGTCTCGCCTGTAGCCTTACCATAAGCCTCAGCCATAAAGGAAGCGCCGCCATCTTGTCGCGCGACATAAAGAGAAATCTTTTCACGTTTCAAATAAAGTGCGTCAAGAACCGCTAAATAGCTCTCACCAGGAACACAAAAAGCATTCCTTACGCCTTGTGTGATCAGTTGGTCCACAAGCACTTGTCCCCCACTTCTCATATTCACGCTCTCCTGTGGTTCTCTTTATTTTAAATTTAAAACCTATTGAAAAAAAAACCCGTCAATAGACGGGTTTTTTGAGCGATTTAAAGACTTATCACTCAGACGCATCATTGGATTCAGGCGCATCATTGGATTCAGGCGCATCGGATGGCGTCGTTGACGCATCATCAACAGCCGCGGCCTTCATACTCAATCGCAATCGTCCCTTATCATCAGCCTCCAGCACTTTGACTCGTACTTGCTGACCTTCCTTTAGGTAGTCAGATACTGCATTTACTCTTTCCTCTGCAATCTGAGAAATATGAAGCAAACCATCACGTCCAGGCAACACACTGACTATGGCACCAAAATCAAGCAACTTAAGCACTTCACCTTTATATATTTGTCCTACCTCAACATCGGCAGTCAATTCTTCAATTTTTTGACGAGCTGCTTCGCCGCCAGCGGCAGATACACAAGCAATAGTCACAGAGCCATCATCCTGAATATCTATAGTTGTCCCGGTTTCTTCAGTGATCGCCCTAATCACTGCTCCACCCTTACCAATTACATCCCGGATTTTCTCTGGTTTAATCTTAAGCTGTATCATCCGTGGTGCGTAGTTCGATAATTCCTCTCTGGATTCGCCCATGGCGTCTTTCATTTTTTCGAGGATATGCATCCGCGCTTCTTTCGCTTGTTCTAACGCGATTTGCATGATCTCTTTAGTGATTCCCTGAATTTTAATATCCATCTGAAGTGCCGTAATTCCAATTTCAGATCCGGCTACTTTAAAGTCCATATCACCTAGATGATCCTCGTCACCTAAAATATCTGTGAGCACCGCGAATCGGCCGCCATCTTTGATAAGACCCATCGCGATTCCTGCTACATGTGCTTTTAAAGGAACGCCAGCATCCATTAACGCAAGACATCCCCCACAAACCGAGGCCATAGAACTTGATCCATTTGATTCGGTAATCTCTGAAACCACACGAAGTGAATATCCGAATTCCTCTTGAGATGGCAAAACAGCTAATAGCGCTCGTTTTGCCAATCGCCCGTGACCAATCTCTCGTCGCTTAGGCATCCCAAATCGACCCGCTTCTCCCGTAGCATAAGGTGGCATATTGTAATGAAGCATGAAGTGATCACGATATTCGCCCTCTAGCGCGTCAATAATTTGTTCGTCTCTCGCCGTTCCTAAAGTAGACACGACAAGTGCTTGAGTCTCGCCTCGCGTGAACAATGCAGAGCCATGTGTTCTAGGCAATACACCTGTTCGGATCGATATCGGTCGAACAGTGCGTGTATCTCGCCCATCAATTCGGGGCTCTCCAGCTAAGATCTGTCCTCTAACGATATCCTTTTCCAAATGGCCAAGTTGTTCATATACAGCTCCCTTCTCGAAGGATCCTTCCTCTTCGCCACAAAGATCAGATATAACCGCGTCAAAAACTCCGTCTATTTTTTGCGATCGGTCTTGCTTTTGTTTGATTGCGTACGCATCTCTAAGCCCAGCTTCGGCTAACTCTTTAACGCGCGTAACAAGTGCTATATCCTTCTCAGGCGCCTTCCAATCCCAAAGCGGTTTACCTGCTTCGTCAGAAAGCTCATTAATTAAGTCAATAACTGCTTGCATCTGTTCGTGACCATGAACGACCGCTCCCAACATAACGCTTTCCGGAAGCTTATCTGCTTCAGACTCAACCATCAACACCGCTTGCTGCGTACCAGCGACAACAAGATTAAGCTGTGTTTCACTAAGTTGGGTTGCAGAAGGATTAAGAACATACTCGCCATTCATATAACCTACCCTTGCGGCCCCGATGGGACCATCAAACGGAATGCCCGACAAAGATAATGCCGCAGAGGCACCAATCATTGCTGGTATGTCCGCGTCAATTTCAGGATCCGAGGACATAACTGTTGCAATAACCTGAACTTCATTTAAAAAACCATCAGGGAACAATGGACGAATCGGTCTGTCGATGAGACGGCAAGTCAGAGTTTCTTTCTCTGAAGGACGTCCTTCTCGCTTGAAAAAGCCACCGGGAATTTTACCTGCAGCATAAGTCTTTTCTTGATAATCAACCGTTAAAGGGAAAAAGTCTTGTCCAGGCCTTGCCTCTTTTTTACCGACCACAGTTACCATAACCACTGTCTCGCCTAGAGATACGAGCACAGCGCCCGATGCCTGCCTTGCAATCTCGCCTGTTTCAATACTTAGTTCGTGCTCACCATACTGAATTGTTTTTTTCGTCGCTTTCAACATCGTAACCTCAAAAAAATAGGCGCGGACAACCCGCGCCATAAAAATTAATTAATTCTCAAGTTCCTCAAATTAAATCTAGCATGACTCCTTGAGATCTTCACCATTAGTTTATTACTTCCTTAAGCCAAGGCTTTCAATTACCTTCCGGTAACGATCTACATCATTACGCTTTACATAATCCAACATCTTACGACGACGGCTGACCATTTTTAATAGCCCACGTCGAGAATGGTTATCCTTTGCATTGACCTTAAAATGCTCAGTCAAGTGATTGATTCTTTGCGTGAGTAAAGCGATTTGAACTTCCGGAGACCCTGTGTCTCCCTTCGCTTTTTGATGATCACTCACAGTCTTTGCTCTGTCTTCAGCAGTTATTGACATTGAATATGTTTCCTAAGGGTCAAAAAAGCGCGAATTATACAGCATAAATGCTAATTAGTTAACCTCCTTAAGCCTCCGCACGTCGGCAACATAATCTTGAGACATCAGGCGCTTAGGCCTTAGATCGCAAAGGTCGTCTACATCGGCCAATCCAACAAAAATTTTATCGTGGGTATAGACGGATATGACTCCTGGTTGAGGATTTTTGGCTGTCATCGATATGACGATTCCGTTCATAAATTTTTTTTCCTCAGTTGCTGTTAGCGATAGACTAGGAAAATGAGGTAACGAAAAATCTATATTTTTCAGAAGTTTAGATCTTAAATTTAATTTGATATCTTCGATATTATTAAGCGGCAGTGCTTCTGAAACAAAAATATCTGCTATACCTGTTCGTCTCAAGGAAGTTAGATATCCTTCCGTTCCGAGGCAGCGCGCAATATCTTCCCCAAGGACTCGTATATACGTTCCCTTCGAGCAGGTAACAGACAAACTAAGTACATCCTTCTCCATTATACTGAGCTTAAGTGAATCAATAGTTACAGGTCTTTTTTCACGAGTAATTACTCTCCCCTCTCTCGCTATTTTGTACAGCCGCTTACCGTTAATTTTAATCGCACTATGCATCGGCGGAATCTGATCCAGGTCTCCCGTGAACTTTTGGACTAAGCGTTCTAGATCGGACGAATCAAACGCTGTGAAACTCGCCTTTGATAGCTCCCCTTCGGCATCTCCAGTACTGCTGCTAAATCCAAGCTTGATTATGGCCTCATAGGACTTACGTGAATGACTAAAAAAACTAATGAACTTAGTTGCCTCGCCTAACGATATTGGCAACAGTCCTGAAGCTAAGGGATCCAGCGTCCCAGCGTAACCTCCCTTGACGTTACCAAACAAGCGCCGAACTTGTTGTAAGGCACGATTTGACGAGAGCCCTTTAGGTTTATCTAGGAGTAATACCCCATTTATTCGATGAAATGCCGCCATGCCTTAGGTCTAATTTAGGATTCTAGGTTTTAAGATTTGCTGCCGCTAAAAGTCGGCTGATGCGATCACCATGCTCCATTGAATCGTCATACTTGAATGCTATATTTGGCATAACCCTCATATTAAGGTTTTTAGCGACGCATGAACGCACAAAACCTTGGGCGTTATTCAGGATTTTTTCCAGAACCTCCTTGTTTTGGTCGTCTCCCAGACGTGTAAAATATACGCGAGCAAATGATCCATCTGGACTTACTTCAACATCTGTAATCGTTATTTGACCAACCCGCGGGTCGCGAACCTTTGACCGAACAAGCTCCGAAATTTCACGAAGAAGGTAATCTCTAAGACGTCCAGCCCTTAATGTGCTTTTAGCCAAAACGACCCATCAATCATTTTATAAGGTGCGAGCAATTTCGATGACCTCGAAGACTTCTAGTTGATCGCCCTCTTTAATATCGCTGTAATTCTTAAGGGATAATCCACACTCAAACCCGGATTTAACCTCTTTCACGTCATCTTTAAAGCGTTTTAGAGTATCCAATTCACCCTCGTGTATTACGACATTATCTCTGAGGAGACGGATGGACGAGCCTCGCTTGACCAAGCCTTCAAGAACGTAACAACCAGCAACAGAGCCAACTTTAGAAATTCTAAATACTTGCCGAATCTCCACCAAACCTAGCGTTTCCTCTTTCCTATCTGGAGATAGTAACCCACTCAAGGCAGCTTTTACCTCATCTACGGCATCGTAAATGATGTTGTAATAACGCACATCGATACCGTGTGTTTGTATTAGTTTTCTGGCGGTGGCATCTGCGCGCGCATTGAAGCCAATAATCACGGCATTAGAGGCTAAAGCTAAGTTAATATCGGAGTCATTAATTCCACCGACCCCTGAATGAACTATATTCACTTGAACTTCCTCGGTTGAAAGTCGTGTTAAAGAATGAGCTAGAGCCTCACTAGAACCTTGCACATCAGCTTTAATGATTAATGTAAGCGATCTAACTGCGCCCTCCTTAAGCTGGTCAAACATGTTATCCAACTTAGCCGCTTGCTGTTTCGCAAGTTTAACTTCTCTAAACTTGCCTTGGCGGAATAGCGCGATCTCTCGAGCTTTCTTTTCGTCTTGCAAGACCACAATCTCTTCTCCGGCTGCGGGCACGTCTGACAGCCCCTGAACTTCAACCGGAATCGAAGGCCCCGCGGTTATAATGACTTGACCATTTTCATCTACCATTGCGCGAACCCGGCCAAAAACAGCGCCCGCTAGCAAGACATCCCCCCGATTCAACGTTCCCCCTTGAACCAATATGGATGCTACTGGACCTCGACCTTTGTCCAACCTTGACTCGATTACCACGCCGCGCGCGGCTGTTTTTACAGGTGCTTTAAGATCTAAAATCTCTGCCTGCAACAATATTGAATCTAGTAGAGCATCAATCCCCTCGCCAGTCTTTGCGGAGACATGAACAAACAGTGTATCTCCACCCCAGTCTTCCGGCACAACCTCATGTTGACTCAGCTCTTGTTTAACTCGCTCCGGATTGGCCTCTGTTTTGTCTATCTTATTAACTGCAACAATCAAAGGTGTATTACCTGCTTTAGCGTGATGAACTGCCTCAATCGTCTGAGGCATAACGCCATCATCAGAGGCAACAACAAGCACAACAATGTCCGTTGCTTTTGCGCCCCTTGCACGCATGGCCGTAAATGCTTCGTGGCCTGGTGTATCTAAAAAGGTCACCATACCTTTTTGAGTATTTACGTGATATGCGCCGATATGCTGGGTAATACCACCCGCTTCTCCACTGGCTACTCGAGTGGTTCTAATATAATCCAAGAGTGAGGTTTTACCGTGGTCTACATGACCCATAACGGTCACAACCGGTGCGCGAAGCTCATGCACCACATCTTCGTCAGCACTTTCATCAAGGAATGCCTGAGGGTCAACAGTTTTTGCTGCTATTCCCTTATGCCCCATCTCGTCAACAATAATCATTGCTGTTTCTTGGTCAATGACCTGGTTGATCGTCACCATCTGCCCAAGTTTCATAAAAATCTTAATCACCTCGGCAGCCTTAACTGACATCTTGTGAGAAAGTTCAGCAATCGCAATAGTTTCCGGAATTGCTATTTCACGTGCTACAAACTCAGGAGCAGTGGCGGGAACTGGAGCAGGTTCAGTCGCTTGATTCTTCTTATTTCGATTTCTACTACTACCCCTCCGACCATCTCGCCCCCCCGTGGCCGCAAAATCACCTCGAGTCTTTAAACTGCGTTTCTTACTTTCCGCGTCAAAGCGCGCTTGATTCGCCTTTTTCTTTATTGCTTTTTTAGCCTCATCCTTGGTAATCGGACTGTGCAATATCCCGTCTGGCGCCCCTTTTTCAGGGCCCTTTGACTTAGCTTTAGCTGTTACCGCGTCCTTCTTAACGGGTTTGGTCTCTTGAGCTTTAGTTTCGTTTTTCTCCTGACGTTTTTTCTTTTCCGCTTCCTTTTCGAGAATTTCAGCGGCCTGAATAGCCCTTAATTCAGCCTGTCGCTTAGCCTCCGAATCTCGCTTTACCTGCTCTGCCGTTTTTGAATCCAGATCTCCTTGGCCTGCAGAAGTTGAATCTTTAGCAACAGCCTCTTCCTTTGCGGCCAATACCGGTTCAGGCTTTTTAACAACTACTCTTTTCTTTCTAACCTCAACCTGTATTGTTCGCGACCGACCTGCAGCGTCAGCTTTTTTTATCTCAGTCGTTTGTCGTCGCTTGAGTGTAATTTTTGACTTAGACTTGCCATCCCCATGAGACCGTTTTAGAAAGTCAAGCAATTTGGTTTTATCAGTTTCGCTCAGACTTGTTTTTTCCGTTAAATCTTTCTTGATGCCAGCCGCCGCTAATTGCTCAATCAAGCGTTTGACGGAAAGCTTAAGTTCTGCCGCAAATTCTTTAACATTCACTTTTGCCATGTATTTTTGCCCTTCAAATATTTAAGACTCAGTGAACCATGGTGCTCTCGCAGCCATAATTAAATTTTCAGCTAACTCGCCCTCTATCTCAACGATCTCCTTTAGATCATCAGTAGCCAAATCCGCCAGTTCCTCTTGTGACATGACGCCTCCAGCAATAAGCGAGCGAGCGAGCTCTTCCGTCATTCCCTCTACATTCATTAAATCACCAGATGCTGTTGTCGCTAACTCCTCACGAGCGATCTCCTTAACTAACAGAGCGTTTCTCGCCCTAGATCTCAATTCCTCGACCGTATCTTCGTCAAAACCCTCTATCTCGAGCAACTCTGATTCAGGCACGTAAGCTATCTCTTCAAGAGTACTAAATCCCTCTTGAACTAAAATATCAGCAAGATCCTCATCGACGTCAATTTCATCCATAAAGTGCTGGCGCACAGAACTAGATTCTTCTTCAACTTTTTGCTTAGATTGCTCCTCAGTTAAAATATTCAGCGTCCATCCAGTTAGTTCCGATGCCAGCCTTACGTTTTGTCCTCCACGACCAATAGCTTGAGCGAGATTTTCCTCCTCAACCACGATATCCATTGCATGCTTCTCTTCGTCCACAGTAATCCGACTTACCTCGGCTGGAGACAATGCATTGACAATAAATTGTGCGGGGTCATCTGCCCATAAAACGATATCAATCCGTTCGCCAGACAGTTCGTTTGTGACTGCTTGAACTCTCGACCCTCTCATCCCAACACAAGTTCCAACCGGATCAATTCTCTTATCGTTTGTTTTAACTGCGATCTTTGCTCGAGAACCAGGATCCCGAGCCGCTGCGATTATCTCTACAAGGCCTTCCTCGATTTCAGGAACTTCGAGTTCAAATAAACTTGACACAAATTGGGGCATCGTTCGCGAGATAATCAATTGATGGCCTCGCGCTTCTCGATCAACCCGGCTTAAATAAGTCCTAATTCTGTCCCCAACACGGATATTTTCCCTGGGGATCATTTGTTCTCGTGGCAACAAGGCCTCGACACGGCCGGACTCAATTATTACGTTCCCGCGTTCGATACGCTTCACAGTCCCAGAAACAATCACTTCGTCACGGGCCAAAAAGTCATTCAAGATTTGCTCACGTTCGGCATCTCTAATCTTCTGCATGATGACCTGCTTAGCAGCCTGGGCACCGATACGTCCAAATTCTATAGCTTCAAGAGGCTCTTCTATATGCCCGTAAATTTCAACGGAAGCGTCTTTGGTCAAACCCTCTTCTAAGGTGATTTGCTGGTCAGGCAATTCGAGCTCTTCATCCTCAACCACCTGCCAACGTCGAAAGCTTTCATACTCACCCGTCGAACGATCAATTGACACGCGAACATCGATGTCCAACTTATTCTTGCGCTTTGTCGCAGAAACTAACGCCATCTCCAAAGCCTCAAATACGATATCTTTTTCAACGCTTTTTTCTCTCGCTAGAGCGTCAACTAACAGCAACATCTCTCGACTCATGTCCTATACCTTCTTAAAATAACTAAATTGCAGGAATTAAGTTTGCTTTTTTAATTTCATGAAGTTCAAAAGTGATCACTCGATCATCATCGACCTCCATATCTACCATCTCTTCTCTAACACCAATAAGTTTTCCTCGAAACTTCCTCTGTCCCTCATAAGCAAGTTTGAACTGAACAACAACTTTTTCCCCTACAAATCGCTCGAAATCTATAAGTTTTTTGAGCGGCCGATCAAGACCAGGTGATGAAACCTCCAACCGATCGTAATCAAATCGTTCTATTTCGAACAAACGCGACAAATGATTACTGACAGTCGTGCAATCCTGCAAACCAATTCCCCGCTCGGAGTCAATCAATACCCGCACCAGTCCCGATCGTCCAACAATTTCGACATCAACCAGCTCGTAATTCATCCCCGACAGAGTCTTTTCAAGTAAATTTTCTATTTCCATATGCTCATTTAGAAACAAAAAAAGGGCCCAAAGCCCATCCGTATTCCAACAATATTTGGTTGAATTATACCAGAATAATCCGGTAGATAACCATAAAAAAGCCCCAGCAACGATTGGGGCTCCTTCCTAGTTATTGCGATTGGTTGCGGGGGCAGGATTTGAACCTACGACCTTCGGGTTATGAGCCCGACGAGCTGCCAGACTGCTCCACCCCGCGACCGGCAAAACAGGGGGCGAATCATAACAGAGTTTACGCTCGTGTTACAACCTGAGTTCTCAATTTATCGTTTGTGAGGCAGCCGTCTCATGAACTGCGAGTGAATCACTTGTTACCTCACCAACTCGCTCTACATCAAGCGTCATTTGCTCACTCATATCGGGACTGCCTTCTACCAATTCCCCTAAATCGTCTAGAGGCGGTAACTCACTAAGCGCCTTTAACCCTAAATCATCTAGGAAGGTTGCTGTCGTACCAAATAATGCAGGCCTGCCTGGCGTCTCCCTAATCCCTACCTGATCGATCCACCCTCTAGCTTCGAGTGTCCTCAAAATATTCGGTGACACAGCGACTCCCCGCACATCCTCGATATCCCCCCTCGTAACAGGTTGTTTATAGGCGATGATGGCTAACGTTTCAAGCACCGCTCTGGAATACTTGGGGGGGCGTTGCGGTTCTAACTTGTCTAGACACGATTGATATCTCCCACGAACCTGAATACGCCAGCCACTTGCCACCTCTACTAATTCACCGCTTCGCGCAGACCACTCTTCCTTGATTTGACCCAACATATCCTTTACCAGAGCTGTATGAACCTCCTCGTCAAACATACGCTTAATCTCTGCTATTGACAGCGGATCCGACGAAGCCAAAAGTGCTGCTTCAATCGTATATTTAAAGTCGTCAATTTGTTCTTCGCTAAACTCCATTGGATAACCTCACATAAATAGTCGAGAACACGCCATGTTGCGACAATTCAATCGAGGCGTCCTTGGCCAACTCAAGAATTGCCAAAAATGAAACTACCACGTACTGAACCCCTTTCTCGACCTCGAATAATTCATCGAATCGAAAAAATTGCTGATCTTTGAGCCGGCGCAAAATATGACTCATATGTTCACGAACCGATAGCTCCTCACGACTGATCGTATGATGTCGATTATTCTTTGCTCTATTAATTATAGCCACCCAAGCCTGACGAAGATCCTCAGGTTTCACCAAAGGAGGAGACACATAATCGGACTTTTCAAAAAATATCGATGCCTGATGAAAATCCCGACCAACGACAGGCTGCTCATCCAAACGAATAGAAGCTTTCTTCATACGTTCATACTCGACTAATCGCCTAACGAGCTCTGCCCTTGGATCCAGATCTTCCTCCCCAATCTCACTGGGTGGGCGTGGTAGAAGCATCCTAGATTTTATTTCGGTTAAAACTGCCGCCATCAATAAATACTCAGCCGCTAATTCCAAATTATGAGCTTTCATCGACTCGACATAAACCATGTATTGGCTCGTCAAATCAGCCATTGGGATATCAAGCACGTCAAGGTTTTGCTTTCTTATTAAAAAAAGCAGCAAGTCGAGTGGCCCCTCAAATGAGTCGAGCATGACCTGAAGAGCTTCAGGAGGAATATAAAGATTAGCAGGTACATTAATGATCGGTTCGCCACGAAATATTCCGATGCAGGTTTGTTCAGGTGATGAAGATAACAAGTCAGTTGGATCCATAAATCGCTGTAAAAACCACTAGATATTGTGCAGTAATTATAAAAGTACCCTATATAAGGTGATTTTTCCAGCTTTTCTTACCTGCACAACGAAACTTTACTTGTGAAATTCCAATGAACCATCTTTCACGTCAACGATAACTGTATCACCAGTCCCAAATTGCCCATCCAGAATCAATTTCGATAAGGGATTTTCAACCTCAGACTGAATGGCCCTTTTCAGCGGCCTTGCTCCATACGCTGGATCAAAACTGCTATCACCTAATAGTTCTAATACACCCCTACCAACATCCAGCCCAATATCTAGCGATGCCAAGCGCTGCTCTAGTCTTTTCAACTGAATTTCAAGGATCGCACTGACATGCGCGCGACCTAACCCATGAAAAACAACAATTTCATCAACTCGATTGATAAACTCTGGTTTAAATGAGTTCTTGACCTCGCCTATCACTGCATTTTTTACAGCGTCGTAGTCACTGTTATCCATGGATTGAATCATTTGGGATCCAATGTTTGATGTCATAACCATGACTGTATTTTTAAAATCTACCGTTCTTCCCTGGCCATCGGTCATACGACCATCATCAAGCGCCTGTAACAACACGTTAAAAATATCGGGGTGCGCCTTCTCGATCTCATCAAGCAGTATCACCGAATAGGGCTTCCGTCTTACGGCCTCTGTTAAGTAGCCTCCTTCGTCGTAGCCGACGTAACCTGGAGGAGCTCCTATCAATCGAGACACTGAATGCTTTTCCATAAATTCCGACATATCAATCCGAACGATTTGATCTTCGGAATCAAATAGAAATTGAGCGAGCGTTTTACAAAGCTCGGTCTTACCCACCCCTGTCGGACCAAGAAACAAAAATGAACCATACGGACGGTTCGGATCGCTCAAGCCAGACCTAGATCGACGAACCGCATCTGACACAAGTCGAATGGCCTCATCTTGCCCAATAACACGCTGATGCAAGTGCGATTCCATGGCGAGCAATTTATCCCTTTCCCCCTGCATCATTCTAGATACTGGAATGCCTGTTGCTCGAGATACAACATCAGCGATTTCGTCAGCACCCACCTCGGTTTTTAGAATTTGAAAACTTTCTACGTTTTCACTTAACTGAGTATCTTTATGTAATTGAGCCTCTAGGCTAGGCAGCTTACCGTATTGCAACTCTGAGACTAATGACCAATCGCCCTCACGCTTCGACACGTCAATTTGCAGTTTAACTTGATCGATTTCCTCCTTAACCTGCTGAACACCTTGTACGATAAATTTTTCAGCCTTCCATATCTCATCGAGATCCGAATATTCTTTGTTAAGTCTATTTATCTCATCCTCGATACCATCGAGTCTTTTCTTTGACGCTGAATCACTTTCTCTTTTTACAGCCTCTCGCTCTATCTTTAGCTGAATTAAACGTCGATCAATTTTATCTAGCTTCTCCGGTTTCGAATCGAGCTCCATTTTTATACGCGCAGCTGCCTCATCAATCAAATCAATAGCTTTATCAGGTAGAAATCGATCCGTGATATAGCGATGGGATAATTGGGCTGCCGCTACGATAGCCGGGTCCGTTATATCAACGCCATGATGAAGTTCATAGCGCTCTTGCAAACCCCTCAAGATCGCGATAGTGCTCTCCACGCTTGGCTCGTCTATGATCACCTTCTGGAATCGCCGCTCTAGCGCAGAATCTTTTTCAACGTACTTTCGATACTCATCCAATGTTGTTGCTCCGACACAGTGAAGCTCACCGCGTGCCAAAGCCGGCTTCAACATATTTCCAGCGTCTAGAGCGCCTTCTGACTTTCCCGCACCTACCATCGTATGTAACTCATCAATGAAAATGATCGTCATACCATCGTCGCGTGCCAACGCCTTCAATACGGATTTCAGCCGTTCTTCAAAGTCTCCGCGATACTTAGCACCAGCCAAAAGCGCCGCCATATCGAGCGACAATACCCGCTTACCTTTAAGGCTATCAGGCACCTCCTCATTGATAATCCTCTGAGCTAAGCCCTCAACGATCGCGGTTTTCCCTACCCCTGGTTCTCCAATCAATACTGGGTTATTTTTTGTTCGTCGCTGCAAAATCTGAATGGCCCGTCGGATTTCATCATCACGGCCAATTACTGGATCGAGCTTACCTTGTCTCGCACTATCCGTAACGTCTACGGTGTAACGCTCAAGAGCCTGACGTTGATTTTCGGCATCTGGAGAATCATTGGACTCCCCTCCCCTCAGTTCATCAATCACCGATTTTAAAGTTGGCTCAGAACCTCCGTGCTCCCGGAGCATTAGACCTACACCATGCTTCTCCCGGATCGCTACTAATAAAAACAGTTCAGTCGAAACATATTGATCGGCAAGTTCTTGAGACAACTTTTCGGTCGCACTCATCAAGCGGTTCATGGATTGTGATATTGACAGGTGTTGCAATTTCTCAACTACGGGAAATTCATCAATTGCTGACTTTAATGCCTGCTTTAGTCCCTCTATTTTTACACCCGAGCGTGTCAAGATTGTTGCTATTAAACGCTCATCAGAATCAATCAGGACATAAAGTAAATGTTCTGGCTCTATATTTGAATTACCGTTACTCGATGCAAGTTTCTCCGCAGATGCAAGCGACTCTTGAAACCGAGTCGTAAATTTGTCTAACCTCATAACGTTTCCTCATATGAATCTTTAGTTAGTACTAAAATTGGGGAAGATTTGATAATTTCAAGTGCAGTTAAGAATGAAATTAGTTTTTAACGCGATTACTAACGCTTAGATAATGATAAGGTCCTCAATAATGAGAAAAGTTAAGTTGATTATAGTTTTGTTATTAACAAGCTGGAGCACCTGTTGCGTAGCTGACGCTGATGACGATAAAGCGCTGATTTTCGATATGCAATCGACAGCGTCGATGTTCGTAAAAACATTAGGAAAAACGCTTAAAACGACGATCAATTCAAAGGGTCCGACGGCCGCTATCAGCGTTTGCAAAACGGTAGCGCCCAACTTAGCTAATCAATTGTCTCGAGAAACAGGATGGAAGATCTCAAGAGTGAGTCTAAAAGTTAGAAATCCTCTTATTGGAACACCTGACACATGGGAACGAAAACAGTTAATAGCGTTCTCCAACGACTCGTTTTTGGATAGTTCCAAATCAGGACTCATCGAGACTTATTTTGTTGAAGATGAAACCGAATACCGTTCAATTCGATACATGCGAGCGTTACCAACTGGACCGATTTGTTTGACCTGTCACGGTAGGCCGAAGGACATCCCCGATGAAGTCGCATCTGCACTCGAGCAGCTGTATCCTCATGACAAGGCAATTGGGTACAGCCTAGGTGACATAAGAGGCGCAATCTCGATACAAGTCAATCGGAACTAAAACTACATAACACGGCACAATTAACGTGAATTTAAATAGAGATGATGAGCGATAACAATTTTAAAACATCCATTCAATCTTGTGTTGAAATAGCGATACGGGAGGATCTCGGTGACGGAGATTTAACGGCATCCTTAATACCTGAGGATAAGAGAGGCGAAGGCTCAATCATATCTAGAGTAGATTGCATTCTATGTGGTACAGATTGGGTCGAGAGAACTTTTCACTCTCTAGACAGCTCGATTCAGCTTGAGTGGCATCATAAAGATGGGAATCGAGTGGCCAGCGGACAGTCGATCTGTTCATTAGCTGGCCCAGCGAGAGCGCTCTTAACGGGCGAAAGAACTGCGCTGAACTTTTTACAAACCCTATCGGCTGTTGCGACCAAAACAAATCATTATGTTCGGGCAGTTGCACACACGAAGGCGAAGATCCTTGATACAAGAAAAACAATGCCCAACTTAAGAACAGCCCTTAAATATGCAGTAAAAACGGGGGGCGGAGAAAATCATCGGATAGGACTATTCGACGGCGTTTTAATTAAAGAAAATCACATAATCGCTTGCGACGGAATCTCCAATGCAATGAAATCTACCAAACACATCGATGAAAGGATTACTATTCAAATCGAAGTGGAATCACTCCCGCAGTTAAGAGAAGCCATTGATAATGGAGCTACGTCAATTTTACTGGACAATTTTACGCTGCAGTCTATGAGAGACGCAGTGCGCATTGCTGAAGGTAAAGCATTATTAGAGGCCTCTGGTGGAATAACACTAGACTCAATTGTGACAATCGCAGAAACCGGTGTCGATCGAATATCTATTGGCGCCTTAACAAAAGATATTGAGGCGATCGACCTATCAATGCGTCTCACATTTAATAATTGAATATCGGCCTATGACAAATTCAAATTATAAACGCAAGCATTTAGATCTCGGCTGCGGCAATGCCCCAAGAAACCCCTATCACGCGCCAGAGCTGTTTGGAGTAGACCTCAAAATCGATTCAGGAAAACTTGACGAGCATTTTAAAATTTGCAACCTTGCTTGCGAGCCGGTTCCGTTTATCGAATCCTACTTTGACTCTGTATCTGCGTTTGATGTTATCGAGCATATTCCAAGGCAATCAGTTGATCACCAGAATAAAACCATCGTGAATCCATTCATTAATCTCATGAATGAGATCCATCGAGTCTTAAAGCCTGGAGGCCTATTTTATGCATCAACGCCAGCATTCCCCTCCCCCGAAGCCTTTCAGGACCCAACGCATGTAAACATAATCACACAAGGAACACATGAATACTTTTGTGGCCAAAATCCAGATGCAAGAATATACGGCTTTACGGGACAATTCGTCGCAGTGGAAGCGCAGAGAATTTATCCAAAATATTCACAAACGGCAGAACGCACATTACTTGATAAAATAAAAAATGCACACAAGAAATATATTAAACGCTCGATTTCTCACTTCGTCTGGCAATTGCAAGCAGTAAAATAATCGAATTACAAATACTGCTTAATGATCGCACCTATTTCGTCACGCTTTGCCTCAACCACGATAGGAGCCTCGCTCTGCGCGATAGCGGTATCAGGGTCTTTCAATCCGTGACCCGTCAAAGTGCAAACAATCGTTGCATTTTTTTGGTACCGACCTCGCTCAATGTCCTTTAATAATCCTGCAATTGTAATTGCGGAGGCCGGTTCACAAAATATGCCTTCCGATTCAGCCAGTATCTTTTGAGCCTGCAAAATTTCCTCGTCGGTACATTCTTCAAACCATCCAAGTGACTCCTTTTGAGCAGCCCATGCTAAATCCCAAGATACCGGATGACCAATTCGTATAGCCGTAGCAATCGTCTCTGGCGAATCAACCATTTCTTTTCTGAGGAACGGCGCAGCTCCTGATGCTTGGTATCCGACTAACGTTGGTCTTTTAGTGCTGATTACATCATCCTTGAAGGAACACTGCCCGTTGCACAGATTACAACTGCCGCACTGCTCACCGGCAGCCTCACTGTACCCGATCCAATGAGCAGATATATTGCCGGCATTTCCTACTGGCATCACATGATAATTCGGAGCATCTCCAAGCGCTTCGATTACCTCAAAAGCAATCGTCTTTTGACCCTGTAATCTGTATGGATTGATTGAGTTGACAAGATTTAACGGCATGCTGGAGGAGAGCTCCTGCACAAGGCGCATTCCGTCATCGAAGTTGCCTTTAATTTGTATGACGGTCGCTCCGTGCATCATCGCCTGTGACAACTTCCCGAGAGCAATTTTACCTTCAGGAATCAAAACAAAACTTTTAATGCCTGCACGCGCAGCGTACGCAGCAGCTGCCGCCGAGGTATTGCCGGTGGAGGCGCAAATAATTGCCTGGGCACCCGACTCCACAGCTTTAGTAACGGCCATAGTCATCCCACGATCTTTAAACGATCCTGTAGGATTTAAGCCCTCAAATTTACAAAATATCTTTTGCTCCCAACCTAATTTTTCAGGTAAATTCTTAAGCTCTATAAGCGGCGTATTACCCTCGTTTAACGAAATAACTCTGGTCGAATCTTGAACCGGAAGTCTCTTTCGATATTTTTGAATCAAGCCGCTGTAATGACGATTATTCATACATTCACTCTAAACTTTAATTTATCAATGGCAAAACTGCCATCAAAACATTTCAATACGAAGGCGCGCAGGTGCATTATAAATCGCCTCAAGCGCACTAATTTTTTTCGATGCATCATTAATCGAACTTTCTTTCGTTTTATGGGTGAATATCACGATATCGACACCTTCGTCGTTAGAATTTGATTCGCGCTGGCGCATCGCTTCGATAGACACCGCATACTCTGCCAATATTCCGGCTATATCGGATAGAACGCCTGGCTCGTCGCGCACTCTTATTCTAAGATAAAAAGATGACTCTACCTCACCCATATCTAAAATTGGTACATCGCTTAAGTGCTCTCTTTGAAATGCTAAATGTGGGACGTAAGCGGCAGCGTTTGCCCTCTGAAGGCGGATCACATCAATTAAGTCAGAAATCACAGCAGATGCCGTTGGCTCTGCGCCAGCGCCAGCACCGTAATAAAGAGTCGAGCCAACAGCGTCACCATGAACCAAGACCGCATTCATTGGCCCATCTACGCTTGCAATGACACATTTGTCAGGCACTAGTGTTGGGTGAACCCTCATTTCAAACCCATCGGTCCTTCGTTTCGTAATAGCCAAGAGCTTAACGCGATACCCAAATTCCTCTGCAGCAAGGATGTCAGCCTCGGTTAACTTCGTAATACCCTCGCAATAAACCTTTTCCGGTTGAATAGAAATACCAAACGATACGGCGGCGATGATTGCTAGCTTTTGGCCCGCATCAATTCCCTCGATATCAAAGGTTGGATCTGCCTCCGCGTAGCCTAAACGCTGGGCGTCCCCGAGCGCTTCCTCGAAGGACATCCCCTTTTCACGCATTTCCGATAGGATAAAGTTTGTCGTTCCATTAACGATGCCTGCGACTGAATCAATGCGATTCCCTGCGAGCCCCTCACGCAGCGCCTTAATGATTGGAATACCCCCAGCGACTGCAGCCTCATAAGCGACGATCGACCCATTTGCTGCGGCCTGCGCAAACAACTCATTTCCACACTCTGCTATGAGCGCCTTATTCGCAGTCACGACCGGTTTCGACAGGGAGATCGCTTCCAATAAAAGCGTACGCGCCGTTGTGGTCCCCCCGATCAATTCGATAACAATATCGACATTATCGTCTCGAACGACATCTAGCGGATCATTAAAAACTTTAACCTCTGGACCTAGAAATTCTGTAGCTTTTTCAACGTCCCGCGCACACGCTGCGACGACAACGATCTGGCTACCCGTTCTTCTGGAAATCTCCTCACAATTTCTTTTGAGAACCTCAACCACTCCTCTGCCGACGGTACCAACGCCAACCAAACCCACCTTTACCGTCTTCATAGAACAAACTCCGGATCACTAATTTCTCTTAAGGAAATCACCTTTATTGCTGCGGTCATTTGACGACCTTTAACTCTCCACCTTTTGCTTGATCAAGAGCATCTAGTACGCCGTCCTTGCGGAACATATCTTTAATACCACGAATAGCCTGGCGAATACGTTCTTCATTTTCAATCAAAGCCAGCCGAACATGATCGTCTCCATACTCTCCAAACCCAACACCTGGCGCGGCGGCGAGCTTTGCTTCGGTAAGCAACTTTTTTGAAAATCCCAGCGAACCTAAGTCTTTATAATGTTCTGGTATTTGGGCCCAAATATACATCGCAGCCTTTGGCGTCGCGACATTCCACCCTGCTTCATGGAGTCCTTTTACCATTACGTTACGCCGGTTCTCATAGGTCTTTCGGATGTCCTCTACGCAATCCTGCGGCCCCTCTAACGCAACGATTGACGCAATCTGTAGCGGCGTAAAAGTACCATAATCGTGATAACTCTTGATTCTCGATAACGCAGCCACTAAATCAGGATTACCCACCATATATCCGATTCGCCACCCAGCCATATTGTAACTTTTTGACATTGTAAAAAATTCAACAGCAATATCCTTTGCTCCTGGAACCTGCAATATTGAGGGCGCTTTGTAATCATCAAAAACGATATCAGCGTAGGCCAAATCGTGCACCACATAAACCCCATGTTGACGCGCGATTTCCAAAAGCTTCTCAAAAAACGATAGATCGACACACTGTGTCGTTGGATTGCCAGGAAAATTCACGATGATCATCTTAGGCTTTGGAAACGACTCCTTTAATGCCCTCTCTAGCTCTTCGAAAAAATCTACGTCTGGCGTATTTCGAACATGACGAATATCAGCTCCAGCAATCACTGGGCCGTAAATATGAATGGGATAACTCGGATTAGGGACCAAAACAATATCTCCTCGGTCCAGGGTAGCTAGCGCTAGGTGCGCAATCCCCTCTTTTGAACCAATCGTGACGATCGCCTCAGTCTCGGGGTCCAACTCCACATCATAGCGATCTGAGTACCAATTCGAGATCGCCTGTCGTAAACGCGGTATGCCTTTAGATACTGAATACCCGTGGTTCGCAGGCCGCCGCGCAGCCTCGACTAATTTCTCAACAATGTGGGGAGGCGTTGGGCCATCAGGATTACCCATCGACAAATCGATAATATCCTCGCCTCTACGTCGAGCAGCCATCTTAAGCTCACCCGTTATGTTGAAAACGTATTGAGGTAGCCTTTTAATACGAGAAAATTCAATAGACATACAATATTAATAGGATTTTCAAAAGGAAAGTTTATGACTTTGTCATAATAAGGGGGCAAGTTTAACTGATCTGGTCTAGTGCAGCAAAAAGAATGATCAGGATCATAAGTTCAATTACTGAAATACAACACATGAAAATAGCGTCACAAGATAATCCAGATATCGTAAAAATCACTCAAGTATCCTCATTTCATATCGATATAGGGGAGATTCAGTTCGCCCAGCCTTTTTTTTTAGGCACCACTCACCCAGCTACGTCCTGGGTGATCGATAGCGATAAAATAACGATCAACGCTATCGAAAGGCTGCCACTTGAAGAGTACGAATTATTACTTTTAGGCACAGGCAACAAATACATTCGATTAGAAAATGAATGTGTAAATTTTTTAGGTAGCATCATCCCTTTTGAGGTTATGACAACGATATCCGCATGCAGAACTTTCAATATCGTTGCAGGCGAGGGAAGAAAAGTACTTTTAGCTGTACATCTGAATGGCGGTAGCAAAATTCTAGGATGAGCATCTACCTACACAAAATACTTCCGCTCCTGATCTCACCATTATTTCTTTTCATTACACTCGTCCTCATTTACTCAATTAGATTACGGCTAAAAATATTGCTGTTCAGCACTGTGCTGTTAAGCATCCTGAGCACGCCGATCGCCGCTTTCTGGTTTTGGGAAAAATTAGAATCAGGTTACTCACTCCAACTACCAAAAAACATAATCAACTCAGATGCGATCGTAGTCCTCAGTGGTAGCGCCAGTTCCATATCAACAAAAGATGGGCACATTTACCAATGGGCCGATCCAGATCGATTTTTTGGCGGTATCGCTCTTTTCAAAGCAGGTAAGGCACCGACGCTAATATTCACAGGAGGCAAACTTCCTTGGGATAGCGGCCCCCTTACTGAGGGCGAATACTTGAGGGGAGAAGCTATACTGCAAGGCGTACCAGAAGAAAACATCCTCGTTACTCGATCAGTTCAAAATACAGAGCAAGAAGCAAATGCAGTTAAAGCGCTCGTTCCTGAAGAGACTACTCACATTACACTCGTGACATCTGCTTTTCATATGCCAAGGGCTTCAAAAATTTTTGAATCCCAGGCTTTTAAAGTCACGCCGTACGCTGTCGATTTTAAAGCAAATAGCCGAAGACTCACGATTTTAAGTTTTATACCGTCGACCAGCGGAATCAATGGTACGTTTAGTGCATTAAGAGAATTTTTAGGTCGGCTCTATTACCGCATTAGAGAATAAATGTTTTAGAATTCATGCCTCAACTTACGCACTAATTCAAGCCCCATAAGACATCAAATAGCAACCACTAAGACAAGTTTCAACTGACGATTATCATGAATCCTTTACTTCACAAACTTCACCCCTATCCTTTCCAAAAATTCGGGAAGATTCTTGGAGAAATAAAACCCAGCCAAGAATATCCGTTGATACGCCTGTCCATAGGTGAGCCGCAACACAAGACACCGAAAGTCATACTGAACGCGCTAACAGACAACCTAACTCACATAGCCCACTATCCAACTACTCAAGGATCTCCAGAACTTAGATCAACCATCAAACATTGGATCGAGAGTCGATTTGGCATGGGCGATATTGATCCTGAGCATGAAATTCTGCCGGTCAACGGTACGAGAGAAGCACTATTCGCTCTCGGCCAAGTTGTGCTGCCCCCAAACGATCCTGACTCCGTAGTCATAATGCCTAACCCTTTTTACCAAATCTATGAGGGTGCAGCTCTTCTATCTGGAGCAACCCCAAGATTCTTGAACTTAGGAACAGGTACATCCCAGGGATGGCAACTCGGACAATTAGATGTGAAGACTTGGAATCACACAAAACTCTTATACGTTTGTAACCCAGGGAATCCGACTGGGCACGTGATGCCCCTGTCAGAATGGAAAGAGTTATTTGAATATAGTGATAAGTATGGATTCATCATTGCCTCGGATGAATGCTATTCCGAGATATATTTTGATGAGACTTCTCCACCGCTAGGTGCGCTTACTGCCGCAAAATTGCTCGGTCGCGACTTATCACGCCTCGTGGTTTTTGGGAGTCTTTCAAAACGATCAAATGTTCCTGGCATGCGCTCTGGGTTCGTATGTGGCGATGCAGCGGTATTAAAGCAGTTTCTTCTTTATAGAACCTATCACGGCTCAGCTATGAGTCCAGCAGTTCAAGGAGCAAGCATTGCTGCATGGAGCGACGAAGCGCACGTTATAGCTAATCGCTCTTTATATAGAGATAAATTTAACTCATTTATTAATCAATTAACGCCTCATTGCTCAATCCATTATCCTGCCGCAGGATTTTATGTTTGGCTGAGGACACCTATTAATGATGTGGAATTTGCAAAGCAGCTCTATACAAAATGTGGTGTTGTAGTCCTACCAGGCAGCTTAGTCGCACGTGACGCGCATGGTATTAACCCTGGACAAAATCACGTTCGAATTGCGTTAGTGGCTAAGCAGGAAGATTGTGATAATGCCGCTCAACGCATGGTTAGCCTTTTGTCTGCCGGTTTTGACTAGAATAGAGCTTTCGCCTTAACGCGTTATCGTTTTAACTAACTTGGAAAATATAATGAGCAATTTACAAAATATCATTGAAACGGCATTCGAGGGACGCGCTGATATCAGCCACAATAACGTATCAAAAGAAGTTCGAGACGCAGTTGAGCAAACAATCGCAGATATCGATAACGGAAACATTCGAGTCGCAGAAAAAAAGGACAGTGACTGGATTGTTCACCAATGGATAAAGAAGGCTGTTCTGTTGTCATTTCGAATATCTGATAACGGGATCGTACGAGACGGTTACACGAATTACTTTGATAAGGTTGATTCCAAATTTTCCTCCTACTCAGACGAAGATTTTCGAAATGGCGGATTTAGAGTCGTGCCTCCCGCCGCTGTCAGAAAAGGGTCATTTATTGCAAAGAACGTCGTGCTTATGCCCTCTTACGTAAATATTGGCGCCTACGTTGACGAAGGTACGATGGTAGATACTTGGGCAACCGTAGGCTCTTGCGCCCAAATCGGGAAAAATGTGCACTTATCGGGGGGCGTTGGGATCGGTGGCGTACTTGAGCCGCTGCAGGCAAACCCAACAGTCATTGAAGATAATTGCTTTATTGGTGCACGATCTGAAATTGTAGAAGGGGTCATCGTAGGCGAAGGTTCCGTGGTCTCGATGGGTGTTTATATCGGACAGAGTACCAAAATATTTAATCGCGCCACGGGTGAGATTTCCTATGGACACATCCCACCTGGATCAGTCGTAGTATCAGGAAATTTGCCTTCGAGTGATGGGACTTGCAGTCTTTATTGTGCGGTAATTGTGAAGCAAGTTGATGCAAAAACGCGGGCTAAAACCAGCATTAATGACTTACTCAGAGGTGATTGAATACCATATTGGCGTAACGGAGCAAACTCGTAGTCATGGGTATTGACAATAACCTGATAACAATTCGAGACTTAGTCCGATACGCTACGACGTCATTTAATGAGCACGGGATAGGCCTAGGTCAGGGAACCGAGAGCCACTTTGATGAAGCGTGCTTCTTAGTGTTAAGGACGTTGTCGCTTCCACTTAACTCACTTGATATTTTCCTAGACGCGAAACTGACATCAACTGAGGTGGAGCTCGTTAAAAAAAATATCAATCTGCGATCAAAAGACCGTATCCCAGCAGCTTACATCCTTCAAGAAGCATGGCTTCGTGAATTTAAATTTTACGTGAACGAAGACGTACTGATACCGCGATCACACCTCGCCGATCTTCTGTTTGACCAGATTGATGTATGGATTAGCAACACAGACACTGTTCATACCGCGCTTGACCTTTGCACGGGATCCGGATGCTTGGCCGTACTAGCGGCTCAGCAGTTTCAGGAGGCTACTATATATGCCAGCGATATCTCGAAAGACGCTCTATCAGTGTGCGTCAAAAATATAGAATCATATCGGCTCACCGATCAGATCATTCCTACTGAGTCGGACTTGTTTTCTAACATCGACAATCAATTCGATTTGATTATTTCGAACCCACCGTACGTAGACCAACAAACGATGAACCGTTTACCAATCGAGTTTCTAAAAGAACCCCAAATCGCATTAGCTGGCGGTACAGAAGGAATTGACCTTATTCAGAAAATCATTATTGAAGCACCGAAATATCTCAACGCAAATGGTGTTCTCATCATGGAAGTTGGTCGAGATCGAAAAGTCATAGAAACCAAATTTCCTCGGATTAATTTCACTTGGATAGAAACTCAAGCAGGACGTGACTTTGTACTTTTTGTGACCCGCGAGGACTTGCGCTTGGGTTTAACGAATTGAGGTCGATCGGCTCCAGCAATTGATTTTTTGTTTTTTGCATTCTGAGATGATCCACGTTTAGGTTTACCAAGTTCAGATGCCCTCTCGCCATAATGTGGCTTAGCATTCATCGCGCCACGGGATGGTCGACGCTGAACGTTAGTGGAGGAAAGCACATCTGCTTGAGATTCGATACCACATTGTGTCTCTAATTTATGCGCCTCGTTGTCTTTTAGCTCTAGCCATTTTCCTCGGGTTAATCGCGGCGGTAATACGACACTCCCAAATCTAATTCTGATAAGACGCGAGACCTGATAGCCCAGAGACTCGAACATTCTTCGAACTAAACGATTCCTCCCCTCTTTGACGATAACCCGATACCATCGATTTCGTCCCTCACCACCAATGCTCTCGCAAACCTCAAATTGACCGAATCCATCAGATAATTCAACACCAGATAGCAAGAGTGCGATCTGGTCTTCTGTTAGTTCACCGAAAATACGCGCACTATACTCGCGTTCCGTGTCGAAGCTCGGATGCATCATTCGATTCGCCAACTCACCCGAGGTTGTGAAGATCAAAAGTCCACTTGTATTAAAGTCGAGTCGACCGATCGCGATCCATTTGGCATTTTTAGGCTTTGGCAGATTAGCAAAAACGGTTTGTCGCTCTCGCGGATCGTCCCTAGAAACAATCTCACCTTCAGGTTTATGGTACAAAATTATCCTTGTTTTTTGGGTACCGCTGACATCCACCCGTCGTCTCCCAAATTCCACTCGATCTGTAAGGGAGACGCGCGCGCCCAATTCTGCTATCTGGCCATTGACTTTAATGAGTCCTTGCTCAATCAATTCCTCCATCTTACGACGTGATCCGATACCGGCCTGCGCCAGTACCTTTTGCAGCTTCTGGGTCTCAATCATTGACTTTGAATTTCCTACTGACTTCATATCTTCAATATTTTCCGAAACCGGTTTGGACTTCGGGCGTCTCAATTTACCAGACGTACCAGACCTGGAAGCTTCTCGTTTTCGAGATCTTGTCATAGGTTACCTTAACGTTCTATTAAGACTAATCAGCTGACTTACGTTCGATAATACTCTGTGCGAGCGTACCGATGTCCACATACTCTATCTCACCACCTGCGGGCACGCCCCTTGAAAGGCGCGTAACAGTCAAACCCAGCGGAATTAATTTTTCGCTGATGTAATGAGCCGTTGCTTCCCCTTCGTTAGTAAAGTTGGTCGCGACAATTACCTCTTTAACCACATCTTCACTTGCTCTCGCTATGAGTCGATCCAATCCGATTTCTTTGGGGCCCACACCGTCAAGCGGTGAAAGACGTCCGAGAAGAACAAAATAATGCCCCTTAAACGACTGCGTTTGCTCGATTGATTGAACGTCGGAGGGCATTTCAACTACGCAAATGACACTGTCATCTCGCTTCATTGATTGACATAGATCACACACAGGTTGCTCAGAAAAATTATTACACCGCTCGCAATGGCGCACTCGCCCTAAGGCATTAATCAACGCTTCCGCGATGTTTTGCGCCCCCTCCTTGTCATGCTGCATGAGATGAAAAGCCATTCGTTGCGCAGCTTTCGGGCCAACTCCTGGTAATTTTTTTAATGAGTCAATAACTGACTCAAGTGCCTGTGGCGTTTTCACTGTGTTCCGTTAACTCAATCAAAATGGCAACTTCATTCCAGGTGGCAATCCAAGACCCCCACCTACTGCGGACATTTTTGATTGGGTTAAGTCCTCAACCTTTCGTGTGGCATCATTCATGGCTGCGGCGATCAAATCCTCGAGCATCTCTTTATCATCATCCATGAGACTAGGATCAATTTGAACGCGTCGAACGTCATGACGACCAGTCATAGTTACTCTCACAAGTCCCGCACCGGCCTCACCTTCGACTTCCATACCAGCTATTTCTTCCTGGGTCTTTTTGAGCTTCTCTTGTACCTCTTGGGCTTGCTTCATGAGCCCGCCCAACTGTCCTTTAAACATAACCTCTCCAATATTTCATACAGTTTCCATAAAATTGATCAGCGCTAACCATTACTCAGACGGCCTAATGCTCTCCGATACTAAGATCCCACCAAGATCGCTTTTCAAGCTCTTAACAAAAGGATCATCTTCGAGATCCTTAGTCGTTTGATCCAAGCGGTTTTTACTCTCAACGACTTGGTCAGCTAAAAGCGTATCACTAGCAACCCCAGCATTAATCTCCAAACGACATTGAATGCTCAAATGTTCGCGAATTAATTCTTGCAATTTATTCTTATAACGGTCTTCCAAAAGATGCTTATGTTCATTATCTAACGATAGGCTCAAAACGCCTTCATTGAAACTTCGAAACTCAGCATTTTCCGCGAGCATCTTCGCCATTCCAGTAGCCACTCTCTCGGAGACGAATTTTTTCCAGTCCTCATTTGTGTGTATAACACCAGGCACATTAGCCTTTTTATCTTCCTTAGGTGAAGACGTTTTAATCGACTTGGCCTTCGTTATTGGTTCCTGGTGGCCTTCACTTTTCTTTTTTACAAGTTCGCCACCGGATTCCACGGCTGGCAAAAAGGCCATCATACGAAGCATAACCATTGTGAATCCTACCTTCTCATTCGGAGCCAAGGGTAAATCTCGCTTACCAACCGTCGCTATTTGGTATAACAGTTGCAGATGCTCCTCATCCGTTTGATTCACTAAGGCCTGATAGCCTTCTATTAAATCCTCGTCGAGACCTTCAGTTGTTAAGGAAAAAAGTGACAGACGCTGTATGAGTGTCGCCATTTCATCCAACACATATGAAAAGGATGCGCCCATACGCTCAATGTCATCAATCATTTGAACCAAGAGATTGCCGTCTTGTTCTAGCGAAGCCTCCAGCAACCCTCTAACAAGCGAGTCATCGACAATCCCAAGCATAGACTTAACGGACTCCTCTTGAACTTGCCCATCTCCCTGGGCTATTGATTGATCGAGCAGCGAGAGTCCATCCCTCAAGCTACCTCGAGCATAACGGCTTAATAACTCAATACCTTGACTGTCAAACTCAATTTTTTCGTCATCTAAAATCTTAGCCATCTGTGCTTTTATGATTGGAACAGGTATCGGCTTCAAATTAAATTGCAGACACCGCGACAAGACGGTAACCGGTACTTTTTGAGGATCAGTTGTTGCTAGAATAAATTTAACGTGCTCTGGTGGCTCCTCTAACGTTTTCAGCATCGCATTAAACGCCGACCGAGAAAGCATATGAACCTCATCGATGATAAATATTTTGTATTCGCCAACTGTGGGCTTATACGCAGCCGTCTCGAGTAGCTCCCGCATATTATCTACTTGCGTGTTCGACGCAGCATCCAATTCGATCACATCAACAAAACGACTCTGATCAATCAACAAACAAGAATCACAGCGACCACAAGGATCTGCTCCGTTGAGCGCGTTACAATTTAATGCCTTTGCAATGATGCGAGCTAATGTCGTTTTTCCCACACCTCGTGTTCCCGTGAATAACCACGCGTGATGCATTCGCCCCTGGCTAATGGCATTGGTTAGCGCGTTAACAACGTGGTCCTGTCCCACTAACTCTGAGAAGGTTTTAGGTCGCCATTTTCTCGCTAAAGCTAAAGACATTTCAGTTTTTTGTCGATCACATCAAAAATATTTGAAAGAAATAATATACGGGCGGCGAGCCAAATCCCCGGCACTTACAAATCATAGCTGTGGCTGCTTCCTTCCGGTCCTGACCAGGTTCACTACTTTGCAATGCGGGGTGGCCCGCCATAAACTTTATTCACTCATTAATCTAGCTCTTAGTCTACTCGGCTTAAGCATATTATGCTGACACAACAGGTATTTGAGCAATTTTACTTTTCCACAATCTTGGTCCGGTTTGATGCACGGATTCACCGCTGCTATCTACCGCCACAGTGACCGGCATATCACGTACATCAAATTCATATATCGCCTCCATCCCTAGATCGGCAAAAGCAACAACACGGGAAGATTGAATGGCTTTAGACACAAGGTATGCGGCACCACCGACAGCCATCAAATAGACAGCCTTATGTTTTTTAATAGCCTCTATTGCGACCGGCCCGCGTTCAGCCTTACCGACCATACCAAGCAGACCTGTTTGAGACAGCATCATATTCGTAAATTTATCCATCCGGGTCGAGGTCGTTGGGCCAGCTGGACCAACCACCTCATCCGCAACAGGATCTACTGGGCCAACGTAGTAAATAAATCGTCCTTCAAAATTAACGCCATCAGGAAGGCCTTCTCCGCTCTGTAATAAATCCTTAATTCTTTTGTGCGCGGCATCGCGACCCGTGAGTAGCTTCCCATTCAATAATAATGTCTCGCCCGGCTTCCAATCTGCAACGTCTTGCGCGGTTACTGAGTTTAGGTCTACTCTTCGAGCATCATCGGAGGCGCGCCATTGAATAGGCGGATAATCCTCAGGTGATGGCGGAATCAAAGCTACCGGTCCAGACCCATCAAGGACAAAATGTGCATGCCGTGTAGCCGCACAGTTTGGAATCACGGCCACAGGTAATGACGCAGCGTGAGTAGGATAGTCCTTAATTTTTACATCCAATACCGTTGTTAAACCGCCCAAACCTTGAGCCCCAATACCTAGCGCATTAACCCGATCATAGATCTCAACCCGAAGTTCCTCCAGCTTACTTTGAGGACCTTTGACCTTCAGCGTTTGCATATCAATCGACTCCATCAATGATTCTTTCGCCAAAATCATCGCTTTCTCAGCCGTACCACCAACGCCAATACCTAACATGCCTGGTGGACACCAACCCGCGCCCATAGACGGCACTACGTCCACAATCCAATCAGCCAAACTGTCTGACGGCATTAGCGTTGTAAACTTTGCTTTATTCTCTGATCCTCCGCCTTTAGCGGCCACGGTGATCTCAATAGAATCTCCCGGCACTACATCAAAATGAATGATCGCAGGTGTATTATCCTTACTATTCGATCGCGTATTAGCCGGATCCTTCACTACCGAAGCTCTGAGTGTGTTGTCTGGATGCATGTAGGCACGACGGACACCTTCGTGGATCATTTCGGATAACGACATCGACACGCCTGACCACTCAACATTCATACCCAACTTAACAAATACGACAGCTAGCCCAGTATCCTGGCATACAGGACGACGACCCTGTGCACTCATTTTTGAATTCGTTAAAATTTGCGCAATAGCATCACGCGCAGCAGGAGACTCTTCTCGCTCATACGCCAACGCAAGCGCATCAATGTAATCCTTAGGGTGATAATAGGAGATATATTGAAACGCGTCAGCGACGCTGTCGATTACATCACTTTGCTTGATTGCAGCCATTAGCGGGTTCCTCATCTTTCGGATACCAAATTAAGCCTTCTATTATAAATCACCAGAGGCCCTTTAGGCCGTGATACAAGATATTAATAACTCATAAAATCCCATACGGGCAATTGGACGCATCGTCACATATGGGTTTAAACGGTATAATCAGAAGAATTAGATCGCAGCTGTTTGAGTAAACTTAGTTGAATCAAATACCACTGCTTCACTCCGACCTACAGCGTCATGAAGCTTACGACAGCGACATACACCAGAACATATGACAGTTGCGTCACGGCATGATAAAGAGAGGTACGCATGAGTAATATTGAATCCGTATTAAATGAAAATAGAGTATTTGAGCCTAACGAACAATTTATAAAACAAGCGACCTTATCTGGTCATGAGGCTTACAAAGCTTTATGCAACCAGGCAGAAGCTGATTATGAAGGGTTTTGGGCTGATTTAGCCAAAGAGCATCTACTTTGGCATAAACCATTCACAAAGGTACTGGATGACTCAAATCCGCCATTTTTCAAGTGGTTTCATGACGGCGCACTCAACGTCTCATACAACTGCTTAGATCGTCATTTAAAAACCATACCGAATAAGACGGCCCTTATTTTCGAGGCGGATGACGGTGCTGTAACGAATATCACGTATAAGCAGCTCTATCATCGGGTCTGCCAGATGGCGAACGGCCTGAAGTCATTAGGAATCAGGTCGGGTGACCGCGTGGTTATCTATATGCCTATGTCCATAGAAGGTGTCGCTGCGATGCAAGCTTGCGCTCGAATAGGCGCGACTCACTCAGTTGTATTTGGTGGGTTTTCCGCCAAAAGCTTGCAAGAACGAATCATTGATGTGGGCGCGACGGCTGTAATCACGGCTGATGCACAAATCCGTGGTGGTAAAGAAATCCCATTGAAACCCATTGTTGATGAGGCGATAGAGCTGGGTGGGTGCGAACAAATCAGCAATGTTGTTGTGTACAAACGTGCAGGGAACCAAATTAACTTCGTTGAAAGCCGAGATATTTGGCTGCATGACCTTACAAAGAACGAACCCGATGTTTGCGAACCCGAATGGGTTAATGCAGAGCATCCTCTATTTATACTTTATACATCGGGCTCTACGGGTAAGCCAAAAGGTGTACAGCATAGCTCAGCGGGTTATTTGCTGCATGCGAGTTTGACGATGAAATGGACCTTTGATCACAGAAGTTCCGATATTTTCTGGTGTACAGCCGATATAGGCTGGATTACTGGACATACGTACATTACGTACGGTCCTCTTTGTGTAGGCGCCACGCAAGTGATTTTTGAAGGAGTACCTACCTACCCAGACGCAAATCGGTTCTGGAAAATGATTGAGACTCATGCCGTCACGACGTTTTATACAGCCCCTACTGCGATTCGGTCGCTCATCAAACTTGGACCTGAACTGCCAAAGGATCATGACTTATCGTCGCTAAGATTATTAGGTTCTGTTGGAGAGCCGATCAATCCAGAGGCTTGGATGTGGTACTTCAATACCGTTGGCGGTGGCGACTGTCCGATTGTGGATACATGGTGGCAAACCGAGACTGGCGGACACATGATTACTCCGCTCCCGGGCGCCACACCTCTAAAACCTGGCTCCTGCACCTTTCCCTTACCCGGGATCATTGCGGATGTCGTCGATGAGACAGGAAATTCCGTTGAAAAAGGTAAGGGGGGGATATTGGTCATAAAGAAACCGTGGCCAGCAATGATCAGAAATATTTGGGGTGATCCAGAACGCTTTAAGAATAGCTACTTTCCTGATGATTTTAATGGAAAATTCTATCTCGCTGGCGATGGTGCCAATCGAGATAAAGACGGTTATTTCTGGATCATGGGACGCATAGATGATGTGCTGAATGTGTCTGGCCACCGATTGGGTACTATGGAAATTGAGTCGGCATTAGTGGCTAACGAGTTGGTTGCTGAGGCGGCCGTTGTCGGGAAGCCACATGACGTTAAAGGCGAAGCCGTAGTCGCATTCGTTGTCTTAGCGGGCGAAAGACCCTCGGGAGATGAAGCGAAAGAGGTCGCCAAGTTGCTCCGAGATTGGGTGGGTAAAGAGATTGGACCTATTGCAAAGCCTGACGAAATACGCTTTGGGGACAATTTACCTAAGACCCGCTCTGGAAAAATTATGCGCCGTCTTCTTCGCTCCTTAGCAAATGGCGAGGAAATCACCCAAGACGTATCCACTCTTGAAAATCCGCAGATTTTAGAGCAACTCAAAGAGGCCACCTAGTAAGACGACTTTGACACAAAGAGCTTGCTAATATATTCTGCGCGACTTCGTGAGATTAGGAGAGTTGACCGAGAGGCTTATGGTGCTCGCTTGGAAAGCGTGTGTACGTTAACCCGTACCGAGGGTTCGAATCCCTCACTCTCCGCCACCCTCTTTTTATCTGATTTAATCTATATAAATCAATAGTTTATAAAGGTAAGAATTTGGGCTTTGTACCACACCTT
>MDTB01025843.1_pt1 | contig 41109 bp, 34 predicted proteins | sample 811161 | NCBI WGS metagenome assembly MDTB01 (sample SAMN05326650, study PRJNA326480) | marine metagenome | isolation source: seawater | place: Mediterranean Sea | collected 2009 | reverse complement strand
TTCTCGAGTCGCTCGCTGAACCTCGCCCTGGGTGAGAGACATCACGGGATCGCGGCTCGATTTCTGATTACACGCGTTCGTGAGTGCATTCAGGCTGAGCGGATATTGATCGGGCGTCGTCACCGCCTTTTCCATCAGGCAGCCAATAATGCGGGCTTCCGTTGGCGAGAGTACGTCCATGGCAAGTCTTGTCGACAGTTTGATGGGTATTTTAACGTGAAGGCACGACTCTTTTCCTCCGTGGGCTAAAAGGCTGACGTCGGTATAGAGGCCGATGGCGAGTGTTTTCTTTTTGCGTTGGTCTTCGACTTGGATGTGATTTTTTGACGCTTTTAGCGCCCACCGTGCGGCATGAACTGCAAATATAGGCCGTGCTCATCGTAATACCGTTTCATGCGCCGCTGAGCTTTGATTTGGCGTAGGTTGCCTTGGGTAAGCATTGGTATTGAGTCAACGGAATTTACGAAATACCCCCAAAAGTACCCCAATTTTTTGCTAAAAACGACTGGGACACCACGAGACCAAATAAAACAATAAAATCCGCTAAGTATCTGAAATAGATGGAGATTATGAACACATGAGACGCTTTTAGACAGCTGAATGGCGGAGAGAGAGGGATTCGAACCCTCGATGAGCTATAAACCCATACACACTTTCCAGGCGTGCTCCTTCAACCACTCGGACACCTCTCCTGATCCGTGCTTTTTTCAGCCAGGAAGGCGCGAGACATTAATGCAATGATCGCTACAATGCAATTTGGCGCGCCTTACGATGTCTTCTCGTCTTCTGAAAGACTGCCTTATGGCTGATCGCGCCACTGCGACTTTCTGACGCGGTTCGTGCCTGACAGCTCCGGGATGACATAGCGGGCAAAGAGCTCGTAACTCGTCTGCGTTGCACTTGTGTCTGCCCAGTTGTGAGCGATCTGTAGGAATGTTCCAAACCCACCCGTGTCGGCTTCCAGTCGTTTCAGTTGGGAAACTGCGTCACTTGGAGAACCGATGATTGCGAGACCCGAATCAACGAGTGATGCGGTCTTGTCAGTTATCGACTTCCCATCCACGACCATCCCTGTCACACGCTCGATGTACTGTAACCAGGAATCCAGACCGAAACGGATGTTCCTTAGCGCGTCGCTGCGAGACGACGCAATGTGTACCGGACCGGCAAGGGTCCAATGTTTTCGCGATGCAGCCGCTTCGCTCTCAGACCGATTCCTGGAAAATACGTCCCATAGCGCTGGCAGGTCTCTTCGGATATGTGGGGCGGTGGCTGATAACGTCATCAAACCGACTTCAAGATCGGCGAAGACCTCAGGATCCTCTGGGATACCCTGTGCGACAAGCGTCATGGGGATGTTCTGACGAAATGGGCGTAGCTGGGAATGTGCATTCTCCAAACGGTACCAGTTCGTTTCATGATCGATCCTGTCGCCTCGGATGAGGCCGTAGGATGTCCGGATGGCATCGTGCACCCGATCGATGACCTGGCGACGCGTCAGCCCAAACGCATGCATGTCGGGTTCAGTCCCAAGTGGCCCAAAGGCAAGCTCCGCGCGCCCCCGGGAAACGTGATCGAGTAGGAGAATTCGGTCAGCGATGAGTAACGGGCTCTGGTAGGCCATGGATGACAGTGCTAGCCCGAGTCGAATGGTGCGAGTACGAGTGGCTACGGCGGATGCCAGGATTTCAGGAGCCGCAACAATCTCCATGCCACCGGTATGGTGTTCGCCAATCCAGACAATATCGTAGGCCAGCCGATCGAGCAGACAGATCAGCGCAAGGTCACGTTCAATCGCGAGACCCGGGTTCTCTCGAACGGGATGAAATGGTGAGAGGTAAACACCGAAGCTATTCAATAGGATCGCCTCCGTCGGTGTGTCGGTCGAATAATCTCCGTACCGTCCCGTCTCCAAGTCGCTGGTCGAGCCAGGTTCTAACGGTTTCCATTAGGTGTAAATCCTGGGGTAATAGTATCGCCTTTTCCTGGTATGTTAGTGGCACTTTCATGACTTCGCATAGATCAGGGTGTATCGATGTCTGCAGCTGCACCTCAATGAGGTCGGTAAACATGATGTCCGCGCGGCTTTCAATAATTTCTGAGAATATGGCGGTGTTGTCTTCGAACACTCTGACATCCGCTTGCGTCAGCTGGCGTGTGAAGGCTTCATTGGTTCCACCGGGATTGACGATGATCCTGACGCCAGGTTTATCGATATCAACCAATGAACGGTACCGATCACGATCGATGCAACGTGCGATGGGCGTCTTACCGCCACGATGGTAGGGCTGTGTAAAGAACGCTTCACGACTTCTGGTGATCGTCCTTGAAACACCACTCATCCCGACATCAAAAGCGCCGTTGGCCAGGTCCGCCATCAATGTCGGCCAGCTAGTTCTGACAAATACGGGTTCCACACCCAGACTCCGCGCTAGGTCTATGGCGAGGTCAATGTCTACACCTTCAAATTTCATAGCTTGAATGTCACCAATCGCTAGGCTGAATGGCGCATAGTCGCCGGTTGTACCGATGCGAAGCGTACCGGAGGAGAGGACCTGCTCAAGGCGATGCGCATAGCGCTGCACTAGAGAAAGTTTGTGCGTGAGTTGTTCTTTGGATGCTTTGTCCAATCCTCTTACTGAGATGATTGCTCTCTGGTGTTCGAGATCGGAACTCGTCAGCGAGTGAGCAATCTTCTGACCTAAAGTGATGAGCTGTGGCCTGATGGCGCCTACAAGGTCAGGTCCTTCATCTGGTGGTGCTCCGCGCTGCCAGCGACGGAACCAGTATTGCTGAATGGCTTTTGCAGCATTGATCTGTGCGGACATGAACGCTCGGTAGCTTTCAACGTTCAGGCTATGGCGTAGTGCATCTGAACGTGCTTGTTCGAGGACGACCTGTTCCCGTGCCAGATCTTCCACCGGTTGATCGTGATGCCACTTGTATCGCGCGACGTCTTTCATCAGAAGTAGTCGAGTTTCAACCAGGGAAAGCGTCTCATCGCCGTCTGTGTTCGAACTCGCGTGAGCACCACCCACCAGGCAACACCAGGTCACAAGGAGCAACAGTCTTCGTGAATTGAAAGAATTGGAAAAGACTGAGACGGGCGCGAACATCGAGCCAGATCATAGCACGGTGAACGACGACCTCATGGATATGAGCCGACCATGACAGCGAGTATGGTTCGTGGTAGGTTCGCGATCCTTTGATTCACATCAGGATACGCTATGACCGACCCGTTGTTGTACGAGCAGAAGGATCACGTCGTTACGCTGACCCTCAATCGACATGACACCCGTAACGCAATCTCTTCCGATGAGATGGTGGATGCCATTGTCGGTGCTTGTGAACGTATCAACGGGGATTCCAGCGTACGCGTTGCCATTATCACTGGAGCAGGGTCCGCATTTTCCTCGGGGGGGAACGTTAAAGACATGCACGATAAGGCGGGGATGTTTGGCGGAACGCCACCTGATCTCCGCGATGGCTATCGAAACGGTATCCAGCGCATACCCATGGCTGTCAGCGAATTGGAGGTTCCCATTATTGCGGCGGTTAATGGCGCTGCGATCGGAGCAGGCTGTGACCTGACGATGATGTGTGACATTAGAATAGCATCGGAGAAAGCGATATTCGCCGAGAGTTTTGTGAAGGTAGGTTTGATTCCGGGTGATGGAGGGGCCTGGTTTTTGCCACGTGTCGTGGGATTGTCTCGGGCCAATGAAATGGCGTTCACCGGTGATCAGGTGGATGCACAGATGGCACATGAGTGGGGACTGGTCTCACAGGTCGTGGCGCCAGACGATTTGATGACAGCGGCCAACGAGATGGCAGCACGGATTGCAGTCAACCCTCCATCAGCGCTTCGGATGACCAAGAAACTGATTAAAGAGAGTCAGCACGCACAGTTGGAATCAGTACTTGAAATGTCTGCCTCGTTGCAGGCGCTTGCCCATCAGACAAAAGATCATGCAGAGGCAGTGGCGGCGTTTGTCGAGAAACGTAAACCTGAATTCACGGGAGATTGAATTTACAGGCAACGATAGTAAGCGTCTGGGCGGAAATAAAACGGATCATAATGAGGTTCAACGACCCGCACTACCTTCGATCGACAGGTAGTGATGCGTTGTTGTCACACTGATCGAAACTGATCGTTCCGATAAAGCTGAATGCCAAAATTTCAGTGCAATCGCATTGTCCTTCAGAACAGCCAGCTGCCAGTCACCAGGCCACCTTGCGAGTAGGGAGCGCACGGCTTGACGACCCATCCCAGCTCTCCGATACCTTCGACGGATATAGAACTCACGAATTTCTATCCTGGTTTGTCCATCCTTAGGGTCTTGATCCTCCACCAAAAGGATAAAGCCCTGGAGTGTATGATGACCGATACCAAGCGCTAACCTGGTTGGGTGACACCAGAACGTACTCAAGAAGGGATAGCTGCCGTTCGTTGAGGCACCGTAGTCGCCGAGTTCGTTCATATAGCTGTGGACCAGTGGCGTAATTTCTTCCTGCGTCGGTACTGACCACAGAGCGCGGCCGGTCAAGCCACACCGCAGTGTGTTCATCACATGACCCGGACTGGTGAGCGCATTCATGGAACAAGGACGCGGTCTGGATAGTTCGTAAATACGCCATCGACCCCTGTCGCCCGAAATTCGGCGATTTGCTGTGGATCGTTGACAGTGTACGCAAAGACCTTGAGTGATTTGGCGTGTAGTGTGTCCAGCATCGTTTTGTTGATCAGGTTGCGATGGCAGTGTACGGCGACCGCGTCCAGCCGCTGGACCACTTGCAGGTAATTGGCTGCTTTGCCGAATAGTGGCCCGCGATGGTAACGGGGGTTGGCCCGGGCCAGTTCGGCGTGGTCGAAGGATGAGATAAGTAGATCGTTGGAGCGGTAGGGGTAGTTCTGATCGAGAAAACGGCAGACAGGTCCCGCTGTATTCGGACCTTTCAGCTCAATGTTGACTTGCAGCCGTCCAAGGCAGAGATCGAGGACTTCGCCGAGGGTAGGAATTTGCTGCTGCTTTCCTGCGTCAAGGCGCCGAAGTGCGTCGAAGGAATGTGACATCACCGCACCGCAACCATCGGTGGTGCGATCCACACGCTCATCGTGGATTACGATGAGGTGATTGTCGACCGCATATACATCCAGTTCGACCATGTCACAGCCCATGTCTATCGCGGCCTGGAATGAGTCCAGTGTGTTTTCGGGTTCATACCCCATCGCACCTCGGTGGCCGATGCAGCGCATGTATTTCCTTACTTGTTGAGCGACGATCCATAGTGGCTTCGCGCGTGATAAATCTCAACAAATCCGATGCCGTGTATCCGGACTCGTGCTATCTATAGGGAAGTGGGAGTACAATTGATCATCCAAAAAAATGAAGCATCCATGAGTTACCAGGTACTCGCAAGGAAGTACCGTCCCAGCAACTTTCAGTCGCTTGTAGGACAGGAACATGTCAGCCGGGCGCTGCACAATGCCCTCGAGCAGCAGCGGTTGCATCACGCCTATCTGTTTACGGGCACCCGGGGTGTTGGCAAAACGACGATCGCCAGGATTCTTGCTCGTTGTCTGAACTGTGAGACAGGTATCACGGCGACCCCTTGTGGTGTGTGCAGCAGTTGCGTTGAGATCGCAGAGGGACGTAGCGTTGATCTTCTTGAGGTAGATGCGGCTTCAAGGACCCGCGTGGAGGACACCCGTGAACTCCTTGAGAACGTGCAGTACCTGCCCACGCGAGGACCTTTCAAGGTGTATCTCATCGACGAGGTACATATGTTGTCCAATCATAGTTTCAACGCGTTACTAAAAACACTTGAGGAACCTCCTCCGCATGTGAAGTTCTTGATGGCTACGACGGATCCGAAAAAGCTACCCATCACGGTGTTGTCACGTTGTCTGCAATTCAATCTGAAGAATATTCCGCCCGAAATAATCGTCACTCATCTCTCCGAAATCCTGGGGCAGGAGTCTCCGGCTATCAGTTTCGAAGAAAATGCTTTGTGGCAGATCGGCAGAGCCGCTGCAGGTAGTATGCGCGATGCACTTTCGCTGACAGACCAGGCGATCTCATACTGTGACGGTGAAGTCACCGACGAAGGTGTGAAGGGGATGCTGGGCACAATTGACCAGATGGACATCTTCAGGCTGGTCGAAGCATTGATCAGCCAGGACGCTCCCGCTGCGATGTCTCACATTCGGGACATGGCAGCTTTTGCACCAGATTACGCAGGGGTGCTTTCGGATCTTCTTTCCGCGCTGCACCGTATCGCAGTTGCACAGCTTGTTCCCGATTCTTTGGACAACAGTCAAGGGGATGAGGCTCTGGTACGTGCCGCAGCCGAAGGCTTGCATCCGGACGATGTCCAGTTGTTCTACCAGATATGTCTGACCGGATCGAGAGATCTGCCGTTGTCTCCTGATCCTCGTGAAGGATTCGAGATGATTGTGCTCCGTATGCTGGCGTTTCGTGAAGCATCTGGGTTACCTCCCGATGATCGTGAGCAACTAGGGGGAGCCGGAACTGAGGATACAAAGGGCGCAAGACAAACGCGCGAATCCACCAGGGCAAGAGGAGCGGATGAGGCGAGTAAGTCGAGTAGGCCAGGTGGGGCCAGTGACTCGAGAGAAACGAGTACAAGAGGAACCTCTCTTTCGTCATCGGTTGGTGATTTCGGCGGTTTCTCGGGTCGATTGGGATCTTCGGCGCTGAGTGCTGCTCTCGAACAGGCGGAACAACAGCCCGTATCCACGCCGACGCCTGAGCAGGTTCTCCCACCCAAGCTTGTCGCGGTTCCTGAACATGTCCAAAAGACGAATGTAAGTCCGATCCGGGAATCAGCTGAGGAACAGCCGCCAGTTCATCCTGATGGGCAGACGGTAGAGCCCACTGCAAATAACGCAGGTGCTTCAGTGTCAGGTGCCACATCGTCGATGGATCGTAATGAAGATCCTGACGCTGCCAGCGAAGATACAGACTTGGTCGAGCAGACTGAGAAAACAGAGCCCTTGGTTGAATCCCCAGCGACTGCGCCCACGATGACGGACGAAGGAGGGTCGGCAGACTGGGTCTCTATCTTTAAACAACTGACAATATCTGGCGTTACCCGAACCGTGGCTTCTCATTGCATGGTTCGATCGATAGATGATAACAGTCATTGGACGCTTATCATCGAGCAACACTTTTCCAGTCTGCTCAATAGTACACATGAGAAGCGCATCTCTGACGCGCTCAGTGAGTATCTCGAACGACGCGTCACTGTCACCATTGAGGTCGGCGCTGTGAATATAGAGACTCCGGAGCAAGCCGATGCCCGTGAGTATGAGGAACGAAAATTACAGGCCCGGGATACGATCATGAAGGATGACAACATCCAGCAACTGATCCAGGCGTTTGACGCGGAGTTGGACCACGACAGCATCGAACCCAAACAAAGGTTAGGTGACTGACTGTGGGGATGATGCCTCAAAGCGACTGTCGAGTGACCTGGCCCAAATCATATCCGTTTGTCCAGGAGGTCAAAACATGGCGCTGAATGGCGGTGGGCTGGGCGATCTGATGAAGAAAGCCCAGGAAATGCAACAAAAGCTCGCGGATATGCAAGAGGAACTGGCCAACGCCGAGGTGAGCGGTGAAGCCGGTGCTGGCCTGGTAAAAGTCACCATGACCGGACGCCACGATGTTCGCAGTGTTCGTATCGACGACAGTCTGATGACTGAAGACAAACAAGTCCTGGAAGATCTGATCGCCGCTGCAATGAACGATGCGGTTCGTCGTTCGGAGACACAAAAGCAGGACAAGATGTCCGAACTGACTGCAGGCATTCCTGTACCGCCTGGCTTCAAGTTCCCATTTGGACAATAGCGGTTAATACATCGTGAGCAGCAATCTGATTGTTCAACTGACAGAGGCATTGTGTTGTCTCCCTGGTGTTGGTCCGAAAACTGCCCAGCGGATGGTCCTGCACCTGCTGGAACGCGACCGTGACGGCGGCACGCGTTTGTCGGAGGTCCTTGCAGACGCGATGGTGCGGATTGGCCAATGTCGCGAGTGCCGCAACCTGACCGAATCGCCATTGTGCGAAATTTGCGCCAATCCACGACGCGATCAGCGGGTCTTGTGCGTCGTTGAAACGCCAGCGGATTTGATGGCGATCGAACAGACCGGCCACTATCAGGGACGTTACTTTGTGCTAATGGGGAATCTGTCTCCCATTGATGGTATTGGACCGGAAGAGATCGGCATTGATTTGCTCCAGGAGCGATGTGCGACCGGCGTCGAGGAGGTGATCCTTGGGGTCAGCAGTACGGTCGAAGGTGAAGCCACGGCCCATTTCATCTCGGAAGTGCTTAACGCGTCTTCAGGTGTTCGAGTGACAAGATTGGCGCAGGGTATCCCCATGGGGGGTGAACTTGAATATGTGGACGGTGGCACGCTCGCCCACGCGCTACAGGATCGCAAACCACTGTGAAAGATATGGACATCGGATGGTTGAGCTGGTGATAAACAAGAGCACTCAACTGAAATCTATTGGCTACTCGATGGTGATGTCCAGCGAAACGCTGGAATCGCTGGTTGCTAAGTGGTGCAAACGAAACGTTCTGGCTGTAGACACCGAATTCCTGCGCACGGACACTTACTATCCTATCGTTGGACTGGTGCAGGTGTTTGACGGCAGGGAATGTCATCTCATCGACCCACAGGCAGTGTCCATCCAGCCATTGGCAGCCGTACTCGAGGATGCCACGGTTTTGAAGGTCTTTCACGCGTGTTCAGAGGATCTGGAGGTCTTCCAGGCAGAGGTTGGTGCCGTCCCCACACCGGTATTTGATACTCAAGTTGCAGCTGCGATGCTGGGTGAAGATTTCTCAATGAGCTACCAGCGCCTGGTTGAAAGATATCTAAACGTGCTTGTGGCCAAGGAACAAACGCGATCTGATTGGTTGCAACGGCCTCTTACAGATGAACAACTTGACTATGCAGCGCTGGATGTCATCCATCTATTCGATGTCTATCGCTTGCAGGTTGAGCAGCTGAATCAACAGGACCGACATTCGTGGGTGATTGAGGAATGTACAACCGATCCAAGTGAGATGCCGACGATGATCGATCCTGAACGCTATTTCAGAAGAATCCGCGGTAGTGGTTCCCTGGATGGTCTGCAGCTTCGTCGCCTTCAACAACTATCTGCGTGGCGCGAGCGTCTGGCCCGTGACCGTGATGTCCCTCGTAGCCGGATCGTGGATGACAAGTCGTTGTTGACAATCTGTCGTGACGACATAGTGGATAAACGGTTGCTCGACAAGAAGACCAAGATGACACACCGTCAGATCCGGAGATACGCAGAAGAAATTTCCGAGCAGCTTCGGCTTGCAAACGAGGACAGCGATGCGTCGCATCCAGAGGTCATGCCAGATCCGACGTCAACACTAAATAACAGATTGATCCGTGAATTGAAGGGGCTCGTTGAAGAGGCGGCGCAGTTACAGCGCATTGCCCCTGAGATGTTGGCGACGAGACGACATCTAGAGCAATTTCTTCGGTCTGGGAGGCAAGGCGAGTACCAGTTACCCGCGCCGCTTGCCGGTTGGCGTCGGTCAGTGATCGGAGATCGCCTGTTGCAACATCTGCGGAATGACCAATGAACGATGGGAAAACAGCCACGGAACAGCTGATCTGCAATGTCTTCAAAACACGTCGATATCCAGACATGTACCTCTATGTCATCCGAGAAGATGGATTCGATCGCGTACCCGAGCTTTTGCTTGAACGGTTTGACGATCCGGAACTCGCACTGTCCTTCAAGTTGACGCCATCACGCAAGCTGGCGATTGCGGATGCCACAACCGTTTTCAACGCGCTGCTCGTCGATGGCTACTATCTGCAGATGCCGCCCGTCACCTCGGTACCTGCAGAGAGGCCCTAGGTCCTATGGCGTTCTGGGAGGAGAAAACACTGGCCGAAATGTCGCAGACAGAGTGGGAGTCATTGTGTGACGGCTGCGCACGGTGTTGTTTACATAAACTCGAGGACGAGGAGTCGGGTGAGTACGCGTATACAGCAGTGGTGTGTCGTTACCTCGATAAAAGTTGTCGTTGTAGCGACTACTCATCTCGGCACATAAACGTGCCCGAGTGCGTACCACTGACCCCTAACCGTGCCAGCGAGTTTCGCTGGCTACCTGAAACCTGTGCGTATCGACGGCTTGCAGAAGGCAGGGGACTTGCAGAATGGCATCCACTGGTCAGCGGTTCGCCGGAAACTGTCGTCGCTGCAGGCATCTCCGTTGTCGGTAGAACCATCTCGGAAGAACATGTCCATCCGGACGGCCTGGAAGAGCACATTATTCGATGGGTCGTCCATTGATGCTGGCGTGGGAGCATAGATAGATGGAGGCGCAGTATCTGGTGGCCTGGCTCATCTATATTGTTTCAGGGGGCCTGTTTACCTGGGTTGTGATCGTTTGTTCTCGAAGTTTGCGCGCATGGCTCAGAGACCTGATCGTCGGCAGCGCCATGGTTCTGATTTTTACACCGTGGCATTTCGGGGATTCATCCCAGTACTGGGCACCGGCCCTGTTGGTACTGCTGATGGATGTACTGCGTGAAGGTACGGAAACCGGGCTTCAGGGTGGTGTGGTAATTCTATGTATGACCACTGCGATGGTCGGTGTCGTGTTGATCAGAATGTTGCTCCGCCGTCGCAAATCAGTGCGGAACATCCCCGTTTCCGAGGCTTCCGGTTAGCACGGACGTCACCGTCCGGTCCACTGGCAAAACCCGGGACCAGCAGTTATATTGCCTGACTTTGTTCCACCGAGTTTCACCACTATGAGCGCATTTTCCAGTACGGACACCTACATCGTCACCGAAGAGTTGGAGATGGCGGTGAACGCGGCGGCATCGCTGGAGCGGCCTCTGCTGATCAAAGGTGAGCCGGGTACCGGTAAAACCATGCTTGCAGAAGAGATCGCCAGTTCGCTGAACATGCCGCTCATTCAGTGGCACATCAAGTCGACAACGAAAGCCCAACAGGGATTATACGAATACGATGCTGTGTCTCGACTGCGCGATTCTCAGCTCGGTGATGAGCGCGTAAACGATATCGCAAACTATATTGAACGCGGTAAGTTGTGGGATGCTTTTGCGGCTGAAGAACGTGTCGTACTTCTGATTGACGAGATCGATAAGGCTGATATCGAATTCCCCAATGACCTGCTGCTTGAATTGGACAAGATGCAGTTTCACGTCTACGAGACGGGCGAGACGATCGTTGCCAAAAATCGTCCGATTGTTGTGATCACTAGTAACAACGAAAAGGAACTACCAGATGCCTTCCTTCGTCGTTGTTTCTTTCACTATATCCAGTTCCCGGACCGGGAAACCATGTTGCAGATCATTGATGTGCATTTTCCGAAGGTGAAAGAAGAACTGGTTAAGGAAGCCCTTGAAATCTTCTTCGATGTGCGGAAAGTCCCAGGATTGAAGAAGAAACCGTCGACGTCGGAACTCATTGATTGGCTAAAACTATTGATGGCAGACGATATTCCTGAAGAGATACTTCGTAACCGAGACACATCGAAGGCGATTCCGCCATTGTATGGCGCGTTAGTGAAGAACGAGCAGGATGTGCAGCTGTTGGAGCGTCTTGCCTTCATGAATCGCAGGCAGGGTAACAGCTAGTCTGCAGGACACAGAAGACGGTAACCAAAGATCTGACCACCAAACCCAAAGAGGGGAGGGGTGAATCATGCTAATTAACTTCTTTTTTGCTTTGAAGAAAGCAAGGATTCCAGTCTCCATCACGGAGCTGCTTCACCTGCTGGACATTCTGAAAGCACGTCTTGTCTATGCAGACATCGATGAATTCTACTATCTCTCGCGAATGGCACTGGTCAAGGATGAGCGCCACTATGATAAGTTTGATCGTGCTTTTTCTACCTATTTCAAAGGCCTTGAAGACCTCGCTGGTATGCTGGCAGAGCTGATCCCTGATGAATATCTGCGCCGGGAGTTCGAGAAGTCGTTGACGCCAGAGGAACTCGACAAGATTCAGGGTCTTGGTGGCTTGGAAAAGCTGATCGAAGAGTTCAAAAGGCAGGTTGAAGAAGCCGCACGTGGAGAGGGTAAAGAGAAGGACAAAGAGGGCAAAGGCGGTGAAAACGGCCAGGGTGAAGAAGGTCGTAAAGGTAAGAAACGCAGAGGCCGCAGGCAGTGGGACAAGCGCGACTACAAGGCCTATGACGACAACATTGAACTGGGTACTCGTGGTCTGAAGATTTCGTTAAGGCGTCTTCGCAAGCTGGCACGGACGGGCGCAGACGATGAGTTTGATCTCGACACGACGATCCGCAAGACAGCCCGCAATGGCGGTATGCTGGATATCATCATGCGACCCGAACGACGCAACACGGTGAAAGTGCTGTTGCTGCTTGACAGCGGTGGCTCGATGGATGCACACGTGAAGGTCTGTGAGGAGTTGTTTTCGGCTGCTCGATCTGAGTTCAAGCATTTAGAGACCTATTATTTCCACAACTTCATCTACGACGGTGTTTGGAAAGAGCACAATCGGCGAATGAACGAACGTATCGAAACGTTTGACCTGCTTCACAAATACACGCATGACTATAAGGTCATTTTCGTTGGTGATGCGACGATGGCGCCGTACGAGATTACGCATGCCGGTGGCAGTGTTGAGCACTGGAACGAAGAAGCCGGTGCTATCTGGATTCAGCGTGTGATGGATACCTTCGATAAGGTCATCTGGATTAACCCCACACCGCACGACACCTGGGAGTATTCCTCCTCGGTCGCGCTGACCAAGAAGCTGGTCGATGAACAGATGTTCCCGTTGACAATACGAGGTATTGAAGACGGCATGAATAAGCTGTCCAAGTAGCCTGGCGCTAGATTCCGGTTTAGAGAACAGGGCCCGCAGCGGGTACCGCGGTCAGGTGCCCCACACAAAAAACGTACGTCTTTCTTGGACGTATCCTTGACCTCGAAGATCAATGGCGAGTCGCAACAAACCCCGTCAGAGAACTGTTCCCACCGTCGAGCAGATTGATCAGTGCATGATCGCTGACCGGTTTCGTCTTCAGCGGCAACAGAAGCAGAATGGCGGGAAGAGCATCCGCGGTAGTGTTGAGCGGTCGATGAAACGTGTCGCTGCGCGTCGATCTGCGTTACCTACCCATATTCAGTTTCCTGAAAAATTGCCTGTCTCCGGTAAGTCAGAGGAAATTCGGGCTGCGCTCGCGCGCCATCAGGTGGTCATTGTCGCAGGAGAAACAGGCTCTGGTAAAACAACCCAATTGCCAAAAATCTGCCTAGAAGCAGGTCGCGGTGTCTTTGGTGTCATTGGTCATACACAACCTCGACGTGTGGCGGCACGGATGGTTGCACATCGAATTGCCGAGGAACTCAATGTCGCTGTTGGAGAGTCGGTCGGCTATCAGATCCGATTCGATGATAAAACAAGCCCCAATACTCACGTCAAGGTAATGACTGACGGAGTGCTGTTGGCAGAGACCCGAAATGACCGATTCCTTGAACGATATGACACCTTGATCATCGATGAGGCCCATGAACGCAGCATCAATATAGATTTTCTCCTGGGGTACATCAAACGCATCCTGCCGAAACGGCGAGACCTCAAGATCATCATCACGTCAGCTACGATCGACCTGGATGCATTCTCCCGACACTTCAGCAATGCACCCGTGATTGAGGTCTCTGGACGGACCTATCCCGTTGAGGTGGCCTATCGTCCTATCGATGAACTGTTGGCTGATGCGGGCGATGCAGCGGATGATGACCCTGTAACAACAGGCATCCTGCGTGTGATGCAGGAAGTAGAGCAGCGAGAGAAAGGATATCGTCGGACAGCAGATGTCTTGGTTTTTCTTCCCGGAGAACGCGAGATTCGTGAGGCTTCGCTGGCTCTACGCCGGGCATCTCTCAAGGGATGGGAGGTGCTGCCTTTGTATTCAAGGTTGTCTCATGTAGAGCAGGACAGGGTGTTTCAGCCACATGGAGGTCGTCGCATTGTGCTTGCAACCAATGTCGCAGAGACATCGATTACGGTGCCAGGGATTCGGTATGTTATCGACCCCGGTCTTGCACGGGTTTCGCGCTATTCAATTCGAGCCAAAGTCCAACAGTTGCCTATTGAGTTAGTCTCTCAGGCCAGTGCGCGACAGCGTGCAGGCCGCTGCGGCCGCATCAGTGAAGGTGTGTGTTTTCGACTTTACAGCGAGGAAGATTTCGAGAAACGGGCGGAATTCACAGCACCTGAAATCATGCGAACCAATCTGGCTTCGGTGATCCTTCAAATGTTGTCACTCAAACTGGGTGATATCGACCGCTTTCCTTTTGTGGAGCGGCCAGACAGGAAACAGATCAACGATGGCTATCACCTGTTGTTTGAACTGGGTGCAGTTGACAAGGATCGTCAGATGTCACGACTCGGACGTGACCTGATCAGGATTCCAGTCGACCTGCGGCTCGGACGAATGCTGATCTCCGCACATCAGCGTGGTGTCCTTGCCGAGGTGCTAGTCATCGTGTCTGTACTTGCCATTGCGGACCCGCGGGAACGACCGATGGATGCACGGCAAGCGGCGGATCAGTCACATGCCCAATTCGACGATGATCGATCAGACTTCCTGGGTTTCCTCAATCTCTGGCGGTCTTTCGAAGACAAACGTCAATCACTCAGTCAGCGACAACTACGAAAATACTGTCGTGAAAACTTTTTGTCTTGGATGCGTATGCGTGAATGGCGTGAGCATCATCGGCAACTTCGTTTGATCTGTAGCGAATTGGGAATGCGGGAAAACCGAAAACCAGCGGAATACGATGCTCTACACCAGGCACTACTTGCAGGTTTATTGGGCAATATCGGTCATCGGGTAGACGAGAATACTTATCTGGGGCCCAGAGGTCGACAGCATTTTCTTTTTCCGGCATCGACACTGTTCAAGCGTAAACCTGCATGGGTCATGTCTGCCGAACTGACGGAAACAACACGCCTCTATGCACGAACGGTTGCGCGTATCGAACCTGAATGGATAGAACCGATCAGCGGACATCTTTTGAAGCGACGATTCAGTGATCCCTTCTTCTCACGAAAACGCGGTGAGGTGATGGCGTATGAAGATGTCAGCCTGTATGGCGTGCCAATTGTCAGTCGTCGACCGGTGTCGTATGGCACGACTGATCCGGTGACCTCCCGACAGATATTCATTCAGGAAGGTTTAGTTGAACAGCAGTTGAAAACTCGCGCTGGATTTTTCGAAGCAAACAAACAATTGCGTTTGCAACTGGGCCGTCTAGAAGACAAGACGCGTCGTCGGGATATTTTGGTAGATGACCGCGTGATCTATGAGTTTTACGACGAGCGTATCCCGAACCAGGTCACCGGACGGACCGATCTCGATGCATGGCGGTCAGACATTGAACGTTCGGACAGGAAGCGACTCTATATGTCGCGCGAAGACCTGGTTCAGCGGAAGGACCGTGTCTCGAAAACGGCCTATCCCTCGACACTATCGGTTGGGAATAATCAGCTACCACTGAACTATCGTTTTGATCCTACACACGATGACGACGGTGTCAGTGTCAATATTCCGGTCAGTATTCTGCAACAGGTTTCAGAGGCGCAGGTTGACTGGTTGATACCTGGGATGCTCGAAGAAAAGTGTACTGCGTTGATTCGTTCGCTACCCAAGGCGCTGCGTCGAAATTTTGCGCCTGTTCCTGACTTCATTAAGCGGGTGATGCCTCAGCTCGAATACGACGGTCGGTCATTGAAGGTTCTGCTGGCGGAGAAGCTCCATCGTGAAAGCGGTGTCCGCATCGAACCTGATGATTTTGAACACACACCGATCGCTGATCACCTCAAGATGAACGTAAGACTTGTCGATGAGCGAGGAAAGGTCCTTGCTTCGGGACGTGAGATCGATAAGTTGAAACAAGGACTAGATGATGCAGAGACAGTACCCACCATGGCAACTGCACACCCTATCGAGCAGCATGGTTTGAACGAATGGCCTGAGAAGTCTATACCGGAACGGGTACGCGTGAAGGTAGGGCGGATCGAAATCGTTCGATATCCTGCGCTGATTGATGAGGAACGGTGTGCGGGTATCAAGTTGTTCGAAACAGAAAGCCGTGCGCTTGAGGCACATCGACATGGGGTGGTACGACTGTTGGCGCTCAGACTTACCGAGCAGATGCGATTCATGCGTCGCAACATCCCGCATTTTGATCGTTTTTCATTGTGGTACGCGACCCGTGGAACCAAGGAAGAACTGAGGGATGACTTGATCCATGCTGCAGTTCGCTATCACTTTGTTGAGGAACAGCCCGTTCTTCGATCCCAGACTGATTTTGTAAATCGTCTTGAGCGACGGGACACACTTGTCAAGACGATGGAGCGTGTCGCGGCACTCGTTGCGCAGGTACTGGAAGACGCTGCAAGCATCATTCAAACGGTTGAATATCTGCCTTTTGAGCATGCAAAGACTGATATTCGTGCCCAGTTATCGGATCTTCTTGACGATCGATTCCTGATGCGAACCGAAGAGAGATGGCTCAAACATATGCCTCGTTATATGAAAGCGATCCGAATGCGGTTGGAGAAATTACCAGGACATGACACACGTGATGAGGAACTGACACGTGAACTGATTGACTGGACCGAGCGAATCAGAGAAGTGGAACCGAAAGATCCCAGCTTGCGTTGGTTGTTGCAGGAATATCGCGTTTCGATGTTCGCTCAGTCGTTGGGTACCAGTCAGCCCATTTCTTCAAAACGGTTGGCGCGTGCGCTTGAGAGATAGTGTTCAGTTGATTCAGCCATCAGGGCGGGATTGTATTCCACTACATTTACCCGTCTTACCTTAACAACGTGCTCTAAATAATTGTAAATACAAGGGTTGGGCGTTAAAGTCCTGACGTTAAAAAATCGGACCAAGGCCACGGACTCACGTCTTCAGACCAATTCAGGAAGCCCCTCTATTGCTTTACTGTCTAAGGGGGGTGAGCTGACCGATCGAATATGCCGGCAACTTTTAGAGGCTGGCTACGGCGTCGTCTCTTGCGCCACCGGTGACGAGTTGAATGATGAAATCGATGTGGCCCTTCTGGTGATGGCGGAATTTGTCAATCCGGAAAATTTTCTGAATCACGTTGGCAATTTGTTGCCGGAACTCCCGGTCATACTCATCTCAGATGCCGCTGGGATGCACCATGTTAGCGATTTGCTGCGTGATGCAGTGTCACGTGTGGACTACCTTCAGTTCGACCGCACTTTACCGGAACTTCTTCGTCACGTTGTCACTCGGAACATTAAGGAAACCCGCACCCGTCAACGGGTTAAGGAACTGGGCATCCAGATGCGCAAAGTGAATCGAACCGTTTCACAAAGTCTGCGAGAACTGGAAGCAGACCAGCAGACCGGGTATCGCGTTCAGTCGGCGTTAATGCCGGTATCGCCGCAGGAAATTCATGGATTGACCCTTAAACATCGGATTCAGCCTTCGTTGATTCTCAGTGGCGATTTTGTCGACTACTTCGAACTCGCAGATGGTCGTTTGTTGTTTTTTATTGCAGATGTATCCGGCCATGGGAGCTCTGGTGCGATGGTCACTGTACTATTGAAGAGCCTGTCCTCACGACTCAAGAATGAGTCTTACGTCATGGGCTTGCGATCATCTTCCGAGACACTGGAATGGTTCAACGAGGAGCTGCTGCTGCTGGGGCTTGAACAACATGTCGCCATGTTCCTTGGGCTGATCGATGAAGAAGGATCACGGATGCAATATGCGAATGCTGGTCACTTTCCCAGCGGAATTCTTACGGGTCCGAATCTGGTGCCTGGTTTCCTAGCTAGTGGGGGTTTGCCTCTTGGCCTGCGGACGGGTTCGAGTTACGAGGATCATCGCGTTAACCTGCCTGATCGGTTCCTCTTGACGATGTTTTCCGATGGAGTGTTCGAACTAATGACTGAAATGAAACTTTCGGACAAGGAAAGAGAACTATTATCTATGTCGAGTTACGGCGAATCCGATGCCGACACGATTTTTAACGCACTCCCGATACCTCCTTCGGGTATGGCCAACGATGACGTTGCGGTGTTTTCAATTACACGATGAGTGACGACGGTAAAATACTGATAGGACGACAGGACCAGACAACGGTTCTGAAACTCTGTGGAGAAATTCGGGTCACGTTGGGACCTACGATTGTGCGTTTTCTGTCGACCCTGGGAAACCAGAGAACGATGACCGACATGGTCGTCGATCTTCGCGAGACGACGTTTATCGATAGCACAGGCTTAGGTGTATTGGCGAAAATATCGCTCGTCTTTGAGAACCTGACAGGACGAATGCCGACACTGGTCTGTCCGGATCCCGACATCAACGAAATCCTTCATGCCATGGGCTTCCGCGACATTTTTGTCTTAGTTACGGATCTGGCGCTCGTGACAACTGACGGTATTGAACTCCCCACCGAGCAGACCTCGGAAGAAGAACTACGGCGCCAGGTCATTGAAGCCCACAGAGTCTTAATGGGGCTGAACGAAGAGAACGAAATGGTGTTCAAGGATCTTGTCGAAGCCCTCGAGGAAGAAGATCAAAAGAACATGTCTCAGGGCGAGAGAGCCAGCACAACGTCTCAGGTCGCTGGCGCTAGCTGACCTTATCAGACTTCTGCATCCATCTGTTCCGCTGTGAGTTTCGCTTTGATGAAGTCCGGATGGGCAACGTGAAGCAATCCACAGACCTTGCGGATGAAGTGGTCTTCATAGCGGTCGATACGGCCGTCCGCGAAGGCAACACGCCATAAGTTAGTAATCAGTTGTGTTTTGTCTTCGTAGCTGTAGGCGTCATTGACTAACTGGGTGAACTGGTAAATATCGTGTGCATCTTGGGTCGCTTTGTCTGCAAGCGAGACCAGTTCATTGAGTTGACTCTCCCGTAGTTCGAAAGTGTCCTTCAGCATAGCGAAGATGAGTCCCCGCTCCATTTCGTCCTGATCAAAATCCGACTTGGCCACTTCAATAAGGAGTGCTGCGGTCGCGTATTGGATGCTCAGACGGTGCTCCTCTTCAGAGGCATCCTCCGGGGGATTCAGCTTGTCGGCAAAAAACTTACGAATATCGTCGATCATGGGTGCTCCTTGGCTACGCTCGACCGTTTCAGGTTACCCGATGTCGCGCTGTGCGCTCGACGGCGACGACTTAATCGCGGATAGTACTCCGGACGTTTCAAGCGTCTCATCAATCATGTCCAGACCTGCGCCGTCGATGTATATGTGTTCACCCAGGTTTCGCCTGAATGCTCGGGCGCCTCTAAGTCCACTGAACAGACCGAGAAGATGTCGTGCCGAATGCTTCAGATTCTCGCCCGCAGCCAGTTCTGATGCAATATGGTCCCGATAGTTGCACCAGACCTGGTAATGGTCCGGCGGTGTAGTGCCGAATAGGCTCGCGTCGAGTTGGGCAAGTAGGAATGGATTGTTGTAGACCGCTCGCCCGATCATTACTGCCCCGACCCGTTGACATTCCATCAGGGCATCCTCGTGTGTCTTGATGCCGCCATTGAGTGAAAACTGAGCATCTGGAAAGTCATCCTTGATGCGGTAGACAAAGTCATAGTGCAGAGGAGGAATTTCACGGTTCTGTTTAGGACTGAGTCCAGACAACACCGCGATACGAGCGTGGACTGAGAAGGATCGACAACCACCATCGTAGACCTGGTGTATGAAATCCCTAAATTCGGCATAGGTCGGTTCTTGGTCAATACCGATGCGACACTTCACAGATACCGGAATGTTGACGCGCTGTGCCATCGCAGAGACGCAGTTCGCGACGGTCTCGGGTGTCGCCATCAGGCAGGCGCCGATGCCAGCGGACTGAACCCGATCGCTTGGACAACCAACGTTGAGGTTCACGGCCTGATAACCAGCAGCCTCAACCAGTTCGGCGCACTCACTGAGTTCGGTTGGATTGCTCCCGCCGAGCTGAAAGACACACGGCGCATCTTCTTCGTGCCTGAGAAAATGGTCAGCGCTGCCATGCAACAATGCACCGGAGGTCACCATTTCTGAGTACAACAAGGCGTTTGGCGATACGAGCCGGAGCAGGTAACGACAGTGACGATCTGTGCATCCCATCATCGGGGCGACACTGAGCGGGTATGTCGGATTTGATGGCATCAGGGAAGTGTAGCACTCACGATTTCCGGTCGAACAGATGACATTTGTTATGTCTATCCGTGTACTGAAACCGATAGTGTATGATGCTAGCGTCTCCTCGCTTGCGACCCTGACATGACTGTTCGAACCCGAGTGGCGCCATCCCCGACAGGTGACCCGCACGTAGGCACTGCCTATATGGCGCTCTTTGCCCGCGCGCTCGCACACAGGCACGGTGGTCAGTTTGTGCTGCGTATCGAAGATACGGATGTCGCACGCAGTACTGTCGCCTCTGAGCAGAATATACTTTCCTCGCTCCGATGGCTTGGGCTGACCTGGGATGAGGGACCTGATTGCGGTGGACCCCACGGTCCATATCGCCAGAGTGAGCGCCTCGCCATCTATCGAGAGTACGTCGATCAGTTAGTAGAAGATGGCCATGCGTTTTACTGCTTTTGCACTGCGGATCGTCTTGCAGAGATGCGCAGTGCTCAGATCGCTGCGAAAGAAACCCCTCGTTATGATGGGCACTGCATGTCGCTATCTAAAGAAGAGATTGCTAGGAGAATCGATGCAGGTGAAGAGTATGTGATTCGTATGAAAGTTCCTGATGAGGGTGCCTGTACCTTCCAGGATCGCCTCCGTGGTGAAATCAGTATCGACTATGCGCAGGTCGACATGCAGGTGCTCCTGAAGTCCGACGGCTTCCCCACCTACCACCTAGCAGTTGTGGTCGATGACCATCTTATGGGGATTACGCACATCATACGTGGTGAGGAATGGATACCATCCGCGCCCAAGCACCAATTGCTATATGACTATTTTGGTTGGGAGACACCAGAGTTGATTCATATGCCATTGCTTCGCAACCCTGATAAAAGCAAGTTGTCGAAGCGTAAGAACCCAACCAGCATTCGATTCTACGAACGGATGGGGTTCTTGCCGGAAGCAATGGTCAATTATCTTGGTATGCTTGGTTGGAGCATGCCAGATGGCGAAGAGAAGTTCTCCATGACAGAGATGTATGATGCTTTCGACGTGGACCGCATTTCGTTAGGTGAACCGGTTTTCGATGTGGACAAACTCCGTTGGCTGAATGGACGCTGGCTGCGTGAGTCACTCACCGACGAAGAAATGGCTGATCGTTTGACGGAATGGGCGCTGAATCGAAGCAATCTGTTGGCTGTCTTGCCGCTGATCAAAGCACGTGTTGATGTGCTTTCTGATGTTGTACCGATGACCGGATATCTCGCCGCTGGAATCCCCGACATTGGTCAATTAGATTTTGAACACAAACAGAACAGCCAGGACGATATGCGGGACTGGCTTCAATTCATGGATTGGATGTTTGACCGGCAGGGTAATTGGGAGCGGGATTCGATCGAATCTTCGATCACTCGATTGGCGGAAGCATTGGATGTCAAAATACGAAATCTGTTATTCCCGCTGTTTGTTGCGGTGACGGGTAGTCCCGTCTCGCCACCACTATACGACTCAATGGCTTTGCTCGGTCCGGATATGTGTCGAGCACGATTGAGACATGCGATCGATACTCTGGGTGGTGTCTCAAAAAAGCACGGTAAGCGACTTGAAAAGCGATTTGCAGAACTCATGACCCCGAAACTCCACGAAGGCTGAGAATATGGCGTTTTACGAACTTCGGCAGTACAGCATACTGCCGGGCAAGATGGATGACTGGGTGGAATTCATGGAGACCACCATCATTCCGTTCCAGGTGTCACAAGGTATGGTGATTACAGCTAGCTTCCGGGCGGAAGAAGATGAGAGTGTCTACATATGGATGCGTCGCTTCGAGTCCGAGGAAGAGAGCAAACGTCTTTATGAGGCGGTCTATCAGAGCGATACCTGGAAGAATGATATTGGCCCTCAGATTCCCGATATGATGGATGTGACGAACATCCAGGTCACAAAACTGACACCGACGCCCCGAAGCACGACGCAATAGGCTGAGAATGAAGGTGGTACTGGGGTGACACCCCTATGCCGAATTGACCTCACGGAATTGCCTCTTCGCGTTTGGTCGGACTTGATCCGCGGTAGCCTTTGTGTCCCATAGTGGTGGCTTGAAGCAAACGAACTAATCCGTGGACCAACACCACACTTTTTCAGGCACGTGCTGCCGCCGAGGTGGCCTTGGCGGACCACTACAATCTATGCAATGAAGCATTGGCGATTGGGTTGTATTAGGAAGCGTGGGCTATGCTTGCAAAGCCTCAACATCAGTTGATTCGTAACGAATCGTCTGGAGCGCCAGTTCAATTAACAAACAAAAGACTTTTGGAGCGGCCAGTGCATTTGCGCGCTCGTCCAATGAGGTCTAACAGTGGCTCTCTGTATGCAGAGATTGAGTACAAAGTAGCCGATGATGGTCGAGTACGTAGGTCTGGGGCGGTCGGTGGCGACATACCCACCTGGCGTACGACAGCAATCCGCGGGCGTTTGGAAAATTTAAAATACCGATCACGGTTCGAGGGTGGTGAACCTATTGAAACGGAAGGACTTGTGCATGTTCAGCCCTATCGGTCGGGATCGTTGTCCTGATATCGTCGATAGTTCGCGATCGTCAATAGAAGCAGCTCAGTCTCTTTGGACCGCTGCGACTCCTTGGAATCTTGTTAGATGTGTATTTACGCTCCTGATGCTGTTGGCAATCTCATCGGTGTCTGCAATGCAGCCGATAACTTCTGATCAAACGCTTGAACATGGTTTGGAGATGAGGGAACAAGACGGCTATCAACTTCATGGGGCGTTTGAGCTATCAGATAACTCGAGTGTCAGAGTCCATCGAACGCACCACTCGGTAGTCGACACGCAGCACCGTGAATGGCGGTGTGATGATAGCGATGGTGTGTTTGATACTTTGGAAACACACCATTTCGTCATTGACGATCTACCCAGTGAGTTTCGCTTTCGCTGGCAGCAGTCTGCATCTGCTCCTTCCTCGATGGTGTTGTTGATAGGCGATCAGCTGCGAAGGCAGTACCCCCACCCAGATGATCCAAGCACCTTTGTATTTTCAGACGTGGGTACGTTGTGGCAAGACAGTGCGTGGCAGCATGCGACACTGGTTCCTGAGTACGCATCGACAAGCGACTTTTACACTGGGCGGTTGTCGATTGCGCTGTGGTTGTCTCTCGAAGACAACATTGAGGAACATGAGGTGCATCGGGTGGACTGGACCGAACGCGGTACAGAACCAACCTGGCGAACCATCGTGCTGGAAACCGAGGTGTACCTGCTCTACGCGGGTCCTCTCTTCGATATACTTCGATCAAATCCAGATGCTTTGCGCATCAGTATCAATGGTGAGACCCCGTTTCCCATCACATCTCAGTTTGCGTTATTCAAACTGGAAGATGTGAAAGACCGTGACGCTGCGGAGCAGTTCGTCGAGGCGCCTCGAAGTGCGCTACCTGACTTCCCTGTCCGTTACCTGGGTACTGCAATGCTGCGGACAGAGACCACCATCGAGGTCTCCGGTCATGGAGTGATTGACGGTCGCCACCTTCAGGCATTGCCAGATATGAGCAATCGTTGGCTGTTTCGTGCCCTACCACACGGGAAAGTGTTTAAGCTTTCAGATACTGCAACAGTGCGGTCGGATGGAAATTTTGATCAGGTCACCTACCAACAGGTGCTCGAGTATCAGTTGAACAGTGGTCTCATCACGCTGTCTTCAGCGAGTGACGCGCCGTTTGCAATCAGTGTCGAAAGTCTCACGGTCGCCAACGCACCAACCCGTCACCAGGCGGCTATTAACCTCAATGTGGTGACGCAGCCTATGGCGACTCTCGATGAATTGCGTGAAGGTCGTTTTGACTTTGAGGCCAGTAATCGGCCGGTACACCTGGCAGGCATTAAGGTCGTTGGCAATTGGCGTGATGCGGCAGATGGACCGGAGGTTGGGGGCAATGGATCGCTGGTTGAGCATGTCTTTCTTCACGTTGCTGACGATGCGATAAAACTTGCGGCACAGTTCGTGATCTATCGTCATGCGACCGTACTGCAGGGGGATGCAGGCGGCGTGATGAATATCGGTTCCTATGGCTACAATCGTGGTGTTCGCGGAAGTCGACTTGAGCACATCCACGTGCACCGTGTCTGTCAGCAACTTCAAGGACCCCACCGGACCGCACAGGACGATGATCGGGGCGGACTCATTACATCGCGCACTGGCAACTTCAACTTTCTCGGGCAGGGCACCAATGGCTTGTTTGATATTGTGATTGATGGACTTTGGGTCGCCCCGGTCGGAGGCAATCATGTCTCCCGCATTCTTGCATTAGGCGTGATGGGCGGACGTCGGACGACACGAACGAGCTTTATAGACAGATTCGACCCGGTGGCAAGGTTTCGTTTTGGTGGTTTCTTGATTCGGAACCTTCGTGTACCGGTGTTGCCAGCTGCGCCGATGTTGGTCTACAGCCAACCCATGAGAGGGGAGAGGCAGGCGCCGGAGGAAATGATTGAATGGGTCCGACTTCCAGACAGTGACGCTGGGATTCGCATTGAATGGATCGGTTATAAAAGGCCTGATCTATCGTTCAAGGACCATTATGGTACCTACGATATTGATCCAGGGTTTGTTGAGGTTGTCAGCTTACCGCCATAGATCGACTGAAAATCCTTGGTAGCTCTTCGTCGTTGTCGAGAACGTCACCTATCGACAACGAAGCCTGATACGCGTCCGAGAGAATGTTTCGCTTGCCGTTAAACGTCGCACCATCAGGCATGTACGCACAGGTCATCGCGCGTCGATATCCGGTTGTCATGTTAGGACCGGCACCATGTGCAACCATTCCGTCGATATAGATGGCATCACCTGCGGAAACAGTTACAGGGACCGGTTCGATGTCTGCCAGCACCGGATACTGCGCTGTGAGCTCGCCCATATTCTCGCCGATCCCTGCGGGTTTGAAGTCTGTCATGGTTTGCGAGCCGGGCAGGATGTAAAGACACCCGTTCTGCAACGTTGCATCATCCAGTGTTACCCAGACAGAGATGGCCTGATGGCTGTCAAACGACCAGAACGGTACATCTCGATGGAACGCCGTTGCGTTGGAAAGAGGTTCTTTGATCAGCGCCTGGTCGTGCCAGATGCGGATCGCGTCAATCCCTGCGAGGTCACAAGCGATTCGACCCAGTTGCGGGTTATGCATGAGTTCATGGACGCCCGGTGACATCCGAGACAAGAGCATCTGCTGTAGGAAAACGTTGGCGTAATGGCCGTCCTTATTTCCGGCCGGCGTCCCATCCAGGCTGCGGCCACCACGTTGCTGCGCAACGGCGGCATCTATCTCCTGACGCCATGTGGTCAACTCGTCCTCCGATAGGAAGCCAGAGACGTGTACGAAACCTTCGCGCCTGAACTGTTCGATCTGTGATGGGGAGACAGATTCGATCATGGTGTGTGCTGACTAGTTGTCTCCAGTTTGAAGTTCTACATACCCGCGATAAGCACTGCCGTCCGTTGTCATCAACTCCTGGTGATCACCAATATCTCGAATTTCACCATCCTGGATGAAAACAATGCGGTTTGCCTGTCGAATGGTGGAAAGCCGGTGTGCGATAACAACGACAATCCTGTCCTCCGACGCGGTATGCAATGCACGAACAAGCGCGTTTTCTGTTTGAGGGTCCAGTGCAGCCGTCGGTTCATCCAGAATCAGAATTTTCGACTTGCGAACGAGACCTCGGGCGATGCTGAGTCGTTGTTGTTGACCCACAGAGAGGGTGTCTCCTGATCGGCCGAGTACCGTATCGATACCTTCTGGCAGGTCATCGATGTACTCCATACACCCTGCGGTTTCTAGCGCTTCAAAGATCTCCTCATCCGTCGCGTCCTCTCTGGCAAAGCGCATGTTGTCGCGGATCGACTCGGACAACAGGAAGTGCTCCTGGAACACGTAGGAGATCTCTCCACGGAGCGAGTCCAGGCGATAGTCCAGGATATTTCGACCAGCCAGCTTGACTTCGCCCTCTGTGGCGCGCAGGAAGCCGGGAATCATGTAGGCCAACGATGTTTTACCGGCGCCGGTTGGACCCACAAAAGCCACGAGTTCACCGGGCGCAAGCGTCAGGTTAATATTGTTCAGCGCAACACGTCCGTCTGGGTAGGCAAAACTGACGTTGCTGAACTCAACGCCCTCACCCAGTTCGGTGACCTCTTCAGTCCCATCCTCATCCTCTTCGGTGCGGTAATCGATAAAGAAGAATACACGGCGAACGGCAGCGACGTGTTCCTGGAAACGTACCCAGACACCACCTAGTGTTCCTGCGCTTTCACGAATTCCCCCATACAGTGCCAGTACTGCGAAAAAGTCACCGGCCGTGAGCTGCCCGGCAATTTGATGTTGGGAAGCCACATAACCTGTGATCAATCCCAGGGCTTCTCCAAATACGATAATAAAAAACCAGATGAAAACGCCGATTACAAGTGCCATGCGTTCACGCCAAAATTGATGTGCGCTGCGCTGGGCAAATTTTTCCGTCTCCTGCTTCATACCGCCCAGGCTCTGGACCGCGCCAATGTTGTTCATGGCTTCTTCCATGGCATTGGTCGATGCAGCGCCAGCCGCGCGTTTGTTCTGATTGGTACGGCGGATGACGCCGTTCAGGGGCCAGGTTACAAGAAAGACCACCGGCAACATGATCCAGGCCAGCCAGAACAGCCATGGTGCGACATCGGCATACGTGGTTTCCAGCTGGTACATGGTGATGGCGAATCCCAGTAGGGTGAAGAACGGCGTAAACACAATCTCGGTGACGATACCCCACACCGATGCTGCGTCGTACATGACGCGGTAGACCTGATCACCGACACGCTGATCATCTATAGAAGTGATCGAAACGCGTGTCAGACGGTCGAAAAGTCTGGAACGGAGGTTATTGATGATGTACTGCGTAAGGCGAACATCCACCCACCACTCGACGATACCCCAAATGGACCCCGCGCCACTGCCACCGCTACTGATTTCGTTTTCAGCGTTGCTCGCAGCGTCTCGTCCCCCGTAGGTGCCTGCGCCTGTGCCTCCCACCCTGAAGCCGATCAGGAAGAGGCCCGCAAGAAAGATGCAGGTGATGTAAAACATGATCTCCATGGGCGCCATACCTTCCAGGAAGCGAAGGATAGGGTTCATGTGAGGTGGGAAATTGACCTCTTCAACGATCAAAGGCTGACCTAGAATGACGTGGTCCGTAATGATCTTGAAAAGCCAACCCAGGAACAGCCCTGGGAAGACCATGGCGAATGCCATTAGAAATTTAAGTACAAACAGTCGCCAGACTTCCTTCAGCAGGAAGAATGACCGGACGACGAGCGTCAGCGCTTCTCTGCCGGTGATGTCATGAGTGGTGTCGATGCGATCATCAAAGTTGGCGCTGCCGAACAGGCCCGCTTTAATATCGGCACCCTTCTGGGTCGTGACAACGGTGACGTCCGGTTCTTTAGGGTCTCTAGAGCCACCCGTGTCCGTGGTGCTCATGTTTCGTCCTCCGCACCTTCAGTTTCCGCGGCGACGAAATGGTGGTACTCCCCGTTTCTGGCAATCAAATCTTTGTGGGGGCCAATCTCGGCGATCTGTCCGTCTTTCAGCACTGCGATCTGATCTGCACCACGAATCGTGGACAGCCGGTGTGTAATGATGAAGACCACTTTGTCCTTGCCCCACTCTGCTAGATTGGCAAGGACCTGCTGTTCTGTTTTTGCATCCAGCGATGCGGTTGGTTCATCGAGTATCAGAATCGGCGTGTTGCGTATCACGGCGCGAGCAATGGTGAGGCGCTGTCGCTGGCCACTGGACAGCTTGCTACCCCGGTCACCCAATTCGGTATCGTAGCCGTTATCCATATCGCGGATGAACTCATCAGCACACGCGATACGAGCGGCTTCCTCGATATCTGTTCTGGACTTTCCCTCTGTCGCATAAGCGATGTTGTCTGCGACCTTGCCGGTGAACAGGATGTTCTTCTGAAGCGCGATCGAACAGTTCGAGCGGACATCGTCGAGTTTCAGGTCCGTCAGGTCGACGCCGTTGACTTCAACCCGGCCCTCTTGTGGATCGTACAACCTTAGCAACATCGACATCATCGTCGATTTGCCGGAACCGGTCTGGCCGACGATCGCGGTCATGGTCCCAACACGGGCTTCGAGGTCGACGCCCTGGAGGATGGGTTTCTCGGCATCGTATCCAAAATGCACGTTCCGCCAGTGGACAGTTTCGATCGGTGTTGGATACTCCGATGTTTCGGTTTTGTTGACGACCGCAGGTTTGAGATCAATGAAGTAGAAGGCGCGTTCAAGGCCAATAAATAGATCCTGTAGCATACTCCACCAACGCACGATACCTCGTTTGGTATTGACGACCTGTTCGACACGCCCCCTTGCGGCCTCAAAAGCACCAAGATTCCAGAAGGTAAACGCGATCAGCCAGGCGAATGCCGCACCTAGGTAGGTCTCTTTTTCCTCCAGGACCCAGGTGACCATCGTGTATTCCAGTCCGATGATCGTGAGACCTCCGATAAAGGCACACAGCATGCTGAGGATGATCATCTCAAGCCGGTAATACAGTGCGGCGTCAAGCGCACGTTGAGAATCAGTTCGAAAGCGCCTCAATACGAGCTGTTCCGCACGATTGGCTTTGATGATTTTGTTGGCGGCAAAGGTTTCCTGCAGCCGGGACGTCAGATCGCTGTTGGCGACCCGGTTGGCGATGGATTTTCGACGCAGTCGGGGTGTATAGAAAACCGTGAGCGCAAGCATGGGGATTGCAGCCAGTGCGATGATTCCCATCATGGTCGGCGCAAAACCGATGACAAAGCCAATGGCGACAGCAAGATTAGACAGTGTGAGGATGGGTCCAATCAACACTTGCTGCAGTGCGGAGTTGATCTGGTTGCTGTCTTGGTTGACGCGATAGATGGCATCACCAGCACGGGCGTCATTATGAAACTGGAGGGAGACCTTTTCGACCTGCTGGATCATGCGTACGCGTAGGGAGTGGATCACGTTCTGCCAGGTCCAGGCCTGGTAATAGGGCATGATCAGCAGTTCAAAGATGACACCGAAGATTGCGCCGAAAAGAAACCAGACGAGAGAGCGATTGCGCACGCTTTCACGCTGATCATGAGTCATCTCAAAACCTTTCAGGGTGATGCCTTCCAGCGTGTTGCCAGACCGATTCAGGAAACCCCTGAACTGGTCTACATTCGCGCCGTTCAGTTCGATCACCACTTCACCGAGGTTCACGTGCTTCAGTTTGTTGACAACAATTTCTTCTTCGGTAGGCAACCACTCGATACGGTTGATTGTGTGTTCGTGGATTTTGATTTCGACGGGCGTATCGAAGGCATCCTGTACATCAGCAAGTCTCCTTCGGAGTTCACTAAGCGCGGCGCCATTCTCGACGACGAAATTTGAGCGTAACCAGGTGATGCGGGGATAGGGATCGGACCAGGGCCAAGCTATGGGATCGCTGATGCGTCCATCCCAATCAACATCGGTTGTTGCTAGATCTTTGTAGACTTCGTTGAGTATCCCTGCGAGCTCAAGCGCTTTCGCACTTTTACTGGCCTGTGGTCCAAAGACTTCGACCTGAACAGAATTCCGTGTCTGATCGGCGAGCGCTGCCTCGACGCGCTCGAGCGTGCTCGTTTGCGTTTGTCCTAGATCGCGGTCCTCGAGTGCGGGCCCGACAATGTCGAAGGAGAAACGGCGATATTCGGAAGGATATCGATTATTTTGAAGCGCGGTCAGTGCCGTCGTGTTGTCGTTCAGATAACTTTCATCCAGGAACAAAAACAGTGCCTGCGCATCCGTCACCCGTTGACCGTTCAAAATCTTGTTGAACCAGAGATCACCGGTAATCAAACCGGCGACCGTGCCGACAATCAACATAGCTATGGGAAAAACGATGTTGGCAGAAATAATGTGCCATTTCATCGGCCACATGAATGGGATGGACTTCTTGAAGAGCCAGAGAAACCGGGAGATCGAAATGTCAGGCGGTTGGGTGTCGTCAGCCAGTTCTCTGGCCTTCCAAATGTCGTTGGATTCGCTGTCCCCTATGTTCTCGCTCACGCTGGTCTCCCCCTCATCCCTTTGACGCGCTGTTTTTTCTCGGGTGCTTTTCTTGGCACCGATTTAGGCGGATAACGACGTTGCCTGTTCACGGGTGTTGAGCATGCCGGATCCAAAAAAACGGGCGCCCTCAACTTTATCTTTTGGTCCAGCTTTAAACGCGAGCATAGCGTAACCTCCTGACCATTCACTCACGAAACCCACACAATTTGTCAGGATTACGTAAGGACGAAGGCGCGTAGATTGCCTGATGGGCGATATGCTTGCAAACCCCGAAAAATGGCCCTCTCAGGACGGGTGTAGGATCTGGGGGACTGGTATCCGAAACGTGGGTTTGGTGACTTACCTCGCGATATGGCTGCACGATTTCCTCATCTCGTGGAATTGGTCTTCAACGCCCAGAACTGGACATTTCTGGAAATACGCCGGGAGATGGATCGCGCCTCCAAGGTACTATTGAGTTCAGGAGTTGATGCAGGCGACAACATCGCGATTCGGCTCAACAATGAGCCGGACTGGTTCTTTCTGATGTTTGCCATTGATCGAATAGGCGCGGTACAAATTCCGGTTAATACGCGACTCTGGACGGAAGACCTGAAATATGTTCTGAATCAATCCGACATGCGCATATTGTCGACCCATGATGTTTCGGGCCCACAGGACTGTCAGGGTATGGCTGCAAAGCTGTTCGCGTTGACTTGCGATAGACTGGGCGTTTCGTTCGAACGGAGTCTGTTCATGGTACAGATCAATCAGAAGATCACCCGTAAAGTGGGTTTCGTGGATGATGGCCGTGACTACCCGCTCTACACGCGGTACCACCGCAACACGGTCCAACGCGATCTTGTGGATCATGGTTACTACTTTGATGTTGAGGAGAACGCACCTCAAAAAGTCGGTTACGACACCACGGAAGGTAACTATACACCGAGCGAGCTGCCGGTTCCTGAATCTGACATTGATCGCGCACGCGCGGACCTGGTGACACATGGTTACTGTCTGATCGCGGAGGCATTGTCAGATGATCAGCTGGCAATGTATCGAGCACGCGTTGATGAACAGGCTGCTGGAGAACGCCGGGCGGGGATTGCGTCATTCGCCTCGGCTGACGAGAACGGTGTGGCGACGAATCAGTTTCTTTCAGCTCTGGTCAACAAGGGGCAATGTTTTGCAGATGCCGTTGAGATGTCTGCACGCAGCATCCAGCAGGCGGAGTTACTCGACCAGCTGATGGAGGAGGTGCTGGGTCGCAGCTTTATCTGTAACTCGGCATCTGCGGCGCTGGCAGGACCCGGCGGTACACCACAGATGTTGCATTGTGGTCAGTCGATGATTCCGAAGCCTTGGCCGCCATGGCCCTACGAGTGTTTTCTTGGCTTCATGCTTGATGACTTCAATGCGGAGAACGGGGGCACGCTAGTGATCCCCGGGTCACACACCATCCTGTCTGATGCGGGCACTGATCCGATTCCTGAACTGCCACCGACCACCAACGTCACAGCACCCGCGGGGACAGCGCTGATCATGGACGGCAGGCTGGTGCATGGCACCGGCGCCAATCGAAGTGATGCGCTCCGACGGCTCATCATTCTGACATTCCACAAGCCGTTCATTCGGCAGCAGGAACAGTGGATGCTGACGCTTGATAAGGGTGTTTACGCATCGGCGAGTCCGAAGCTGAAAGAACGACTGGGATTTCAGGCCTGGCATGGCGGGCTGGGTGGCTTTGAAGGCAACGGTGAGGGGAGTGTGGCACCTCTGAGGGATGACTATCGGTCAGTAGGGCAGTTGACCCCTCAAGACCATGATGCCTCTTTGAGCTATGCGGCGCATTCGCGGGGTCAGTATTCAAGGCGGATGATGGGTAAGATGAAAACAGCGAATAAGTTGCTGACGCGAGATGATGACCTGCCCGAAGGCAATTGACCGAAGAGACAGCCTGAATCATACCTCTGCGGAATCAATATCCTTCCCTAGAGGGTCTGGTTGCCAGTTGGCATTGGATCTCGGCATCAAGGCATCGATTTCTGTTAGCCATTGACTTAGCCCCTCGCGCAGCCGGTTTAAGACTTGGGGTTGCGCCTGCGCCAGCTCGTGGGTTTCAGACACACGGTTCTCAAGGTCGAACAGTTCGTACTGATCGTCTTCAAAATGATGGATCAGTTTCCATTGACCATCACGCACCGCGGCCGCGGGTGTACCATCTTAATTGGGATCGCTGAACATCAGGTACTTCTCTCGACGTCAGGCAGAGTCGCCGATTAGCCTCCTTTGAATCATCCTAACATTGCGCCCGACGCGCAGATTAGAGACGTCCTCAACATAACCGTAGGTTTTGAACCTGCGTGTTCGCAGTGGGCCTAAAACAGCAATTGCATTCTGATTCCGCTAACGGGGACACTCTGGTTGGTAAGCGGTGTGTTATCTGCGAGCTTCTATGAGAAAACCTGAAGCAACCGATTCAACTCAGTTTTGACGGGCTATCCAATGACAAGAGCTGGATTCGGATAGGAGGCTAGGGACCGTTGCCCCTTATTGAAGGCATACATCGTGATATCGCACGTATGGTTTTACATTGGATGCAAGGCGGACGTTGGGAAAGTGACTAAATGATGTCGTCGTAATTTGTCGCAGAAGCGCTGACGCCAACCTATCCTAAAGCGAATGCCACTTGCGGGTACCTCTGGTGGCTAAACGAGGACAACGGTGCATGGCGAACAGCGGCAGGGCGGAGTGGCACTGGTGGATGGTTTCCGTACAGGCCTGACAATGTATTTATGGCGCTGGGTGCGTTGGGCAAAGTGATGTTTGTAGTACCCGATCATGGGCTGATCATAGTCAGTATGGCGAACACAGAGCATGAGCAGTCTGTCAACTATTTAAGTAGATGAAGTAGTGTGTGGCTCGGATCTGTGGATATGAATGACACCCTCGTGTTTTACTGAGGCTTGAAATCTGCAAGGTAGCGGTTAACAGTATGGGTAATGAATCTCGCACTGCGTTGGTTGAATTCCAGATTCGCGAAGAGAATGCGAGCCAAGCAGAGTGGCTCGAAACCTGGGGCCCACGTGGCCAGGATGCCCTGGACGGAGAACCGGATACGGTCGCTTATGGAGCGACCGTCAATTTAGAAAACGAACTTAACGTGCTGATTTTCGAGCGATACGCGCACGGTGATGAGAGTCTTGCGGCCCATATGGATCGTCCCGCACATGACACGTTGATGAAAGCGCTTGGCGAACGCAATATGACAAAACGCCGGGTCCTCAGCACCGTTTTCAACGACATCCCGGGTTATGGCTGGTGGGGTCGCGGGCCCTCAGGGGCGAGCCGTGCTCCGGGAAATGTATTGGTCATCATCGGTATGCGATTTGGTGATGAAGCGCAGCGGGAGAAGTTCCTGGAGATTTCCAGGCAACATGCGGACTACTGTTTCGAGAACGAAGCAGATACGTTGATCTATAGTGGCGGAATCGCGACGGGAGATGCCGACAGAGAGATCGATGTAAAATCAGGTGATCTGATTTTTGTGATGGCATGCACGAACCAAGAAGCCGTTCAGAAACATGCAGAGGACCCAAACCACCTGGCCATTGGTGGCAAACTGCAGGAAGCGGGCATCGAGATGCAATTAACCTTTATGCGTTCCTATCTTAGCACCAAGTACGGCTATCTATGGCGTGAATAACATTGGGGGTCAGAGTCACGTGCCAGCGGAATATTGGTTCCAGAGTAAAATACGAACTGTTCGCTAACGGGACAGACCCCAGCTATTTTTCCCTGACCCCAAATTCCCCAAACAATGCAATCGCCCATGGTTTACTCTGAAACTTGGTTCTGACCCCTCAAGCTCATTAAGGATTTAGTTATGACCTTGGATGTTTGGCCCGATGCTCCGGACCTCAGACGCGACGACATCAGTTTTCGTTTTCGTGGCAACGACTACCGGGGCCATCTCGTCGCACCGCGGGCGGAAGTTGGCTCCAGACCGTTGGTGCTGGTAGTACATAATTACCAGGGACTCAAGTTCTTCGATGTTGACGTGGCGGAATACCTGGCGCGTATAGGATATGTGGGTCTTGCGATAGATCTGTACGGCAATATCGTGCCGCCTAGCGAGCGCCTGTTTCCCGAAGACCCTGCTAAAGTCCACGACTTCCAGGCCAAGTGTTTTGAAGGCATGGTCGCGATGGATCATGACCATGAGTTATTTCGTTCGGCATTGCAGGAATGGCTGACCCGTGGTTTGGCGCACGAAACCGTCGACGAGTCTTTTTCTGCAGCGGCTATTGGCTACTGTTTCGGCGGGGTTGCAGTGATCGAAGCAGTGCGCGGTGGACTGGACTTGTCAGCGTGTGTTTCGTTCCACGGTTTGCTACAAACAGGGGAAGATCCAAACCCTCAGCACTTTGGTACGGAACGACCACCGCTCAAGACATGTGAGAACAAATACAATACCGATACGGTACTACTGATCGAAAACGGAGCACTCGATGGCCTTGTACCTTTTGAGAGCCAGCAACGCTTTTTCGCAGAGATGGATGAAGCAGGGGTCGACTGGATATTCCACAACCACGCTGACACACCACACGGGTTCGCCCTTCCAAAAACATTGGGTGGACCTGGCAAGCTGCATGAAGCGACCGATCGTCGATCGACGATGAATATGTTGAGTCTTTTCCGCGAAGTGTTTCCAGGCATTCGTCAGAACACTGTCGAGCACAATGGCGCTGGGACTGGCATACCTGTCTAGTCCCTCTTGTACGATTCCTGCGATGTGTCGCTGGGATGCCGCAAAATAACAAAAGGAATCAACATGACGCCTCCAGAACGACTTCGAGCGCTTCTTGCAGAACCAGGATTTGTACCGATGCCCGCAGTATGGGATGGACTCACGGCCAAAATGACGGCGGCTGCAGGTTTCCAGACAGCGTTCCTTTCTGGTTCCTGTGTGGCGGCTAGCCGTCTTGGCGGCCCGGATCTTGATCTATTGTCTTTCGGGGAGATGTTCGACTCTTTCAGTCTCGCGAGGGCTGCGGCCCCGGATCTTCTGCTGCTCGCAGATTGTGATCATGGCTACGGTAATGTTATGAATGTTCAGCGAACGGTCAGTGCCTATGGTCGCGCTGGTGCTGCTGCGGTATTGGTTGAGGACAAATTGACACCGCGTGCGTTAACTTCGGCCGGAAAACCGACGATCTCTCGCGGCGAGGCGAGAATGAAAATTCGTGCTGCGGTTGAGGCGGCGAAAGAGTCGGGTGTGCTGGTGCTCGCTCGCACTGATTGCAGGCCAACCCTGGGGATTGACGAGGCGGTCGCCAGAATCGAGATGTACAGAGAAGAAGGTGCAGACATCCTGTTCCTTGATTCCCCTGCCGACAGAGAAGAGATGTTGCGCGCCTCTGCAGCGGCCGCAGGGAAACCCTCTTTTATCGTGCTTGTTCCTGGATCAGAGCGACTGCCAACGCGGGGCGAGGCGGAACAGTTGGGATTTAAGATTGGTACTTATCCCCAGGCGATACTTAACGCTGTCATCGGCGCGGTTAGTCAGGGTTTGGATGCAGTAGAAAAAGAAGATGCTGCTGCGGCACCCGCATCGATCGCACCGCGGGAAATGATGCGGATCTTGGGCTACGAAGACTACGAGGCGCGGGTAAGTCGTTTTGTAGCAGGAGATACCAACGCCTGACCTGTATTCCTATGAACCTGAAGAATCTGTTAGATCGTTGATGTAAGTTCTAGATTGGTGAGTTTCGGGATTGCAGGGCAAGGTACGTGACCTCACCCTGTAGGCAGATTATAGGATCTGTTTGACGACAACGGATGGAATCGGATTTCTTCAATCGTAGGGTTCAGGTGCGACATTACTTATTCCTCGAATGCCTTTCTCCACCAACCTGCTGGTGATGAGCCCATTGTTGACCATCGTGCATTGTGTGATGTGCACCTGCTTGATCAAACGCACGAAAAGGTCTGTAAAGTAGAAAGACTGAAGCCTGCCAGCCTTGCACCCACCGTAACCGATCGCTGGGCCCCAATTCATCGACGGCCAGATGCCCGTTCGCAGCCGCGCGTTTTTGGCGAAAGGACTTACCGCTCGGACTATTTTTTCGCGTAGCGTGCAGGTAAACTATCGTGTGGGACGATGAGTATGAAAGTTTTGCCTTTTCCGCCTACGCCTTCCTCACAGACGTTAGGTTGTTGTAAACGGTGTCGAAATGGCTATTTGGTATCGCTTTTTGCGACCCAGACAGCATACAAACCGTCTATTAGGAACCTAACCCGTTGAAGTAAACGGGTTTATTCTGGGCAAGCCGGTTGCGATGTTTATACCGAAAAGCGCAAAGAGCAATTGGTCGTACCTATAAACGACAGTCAAACAAAGGGTTGACTCATGAGAGCTGAGGTAGAGGACTTTTGCTAACGAAACCCAATAACGCAAGACCGGTATCAATGCGCCCACTGATTCTCGTGCCTCTCATCGCACTTTGTGTAGCTGCGACGGCAGCGGCAGAGGAGGTAGTCGATCCTGGCGCCGCGCACCAGGCTGTGTTTGACAACAACGACTTTCCGTCTGCTACCGCCTGTGGTGACTGCCACCCGAAACATTACCGCGAATGGTCTGTATCCCAGCACGCCTACGCGCAGTTAAGCCCGGTATTCAATGCAATGCACGGGACAATCCTGAAGTTCAGCCAGTCCACCAACGGCGATTTCTGTATTCGTTGCCACACACCGGTCGGTATGAACCTCAATGAAGATATTTTTATGAGTAACATTGATCGCCACCCGACGTCCCGCGAAGGTGTTACCTGCATTGCCTGCCACCGCCTCAGTCAGTCTTATGGCAAGCTGAGCGGACGTCTCCATGTTTCTGAAGGACCTGTCACTGCACCGATTTACGGCGCGAATGGCGATCCTGCCGAACTCGATCGCGCGATTGACAAGAGCGGTCTCGTGACCAATCCGGACAGCGTGGGTCGCTCTGTCCACGGCGAAGTCGTCGAGAATGTACAGATGACTACCTCCGCATTCTGTGGATCCTGCCACGACGTTAATCTAGTCAATGGGTTTCGACTCGAAGAAGCTTTCAGCGAGTACAAGAACAGCCCAGCCAATTCTCGCGACATTACCTGCCAAGACTGCCACATGGGCAAGGAGCCCGGTCGGTTGATGGCTGAGCGTTCAGACCCTGATTTCATCCATAAAAACTATGACCTCGGTCCCGCAGCCAAGGTGGGTAGTCTGGAGACCGAACCGCGGAAGCTGACCAATCACATGTTCGTGGGCCCAGACTATTCAGTGCTACCTCCGTCTCTGTTCCCGCTGGACCTGCGAGCCATCAAGGAAGAGCACGAAAAGGACGATTTTCGCGCCCGGGGTATGGCAACGATCCGCGAGTGGCTGGAGTTCGACTGGAAGGCAGGCTGGGGTACCGACGACTTCGAGGACACGGTGGACTGGGACCATGAATTCCCCCCACGCTGGGAATCCATCGATGACCGCTACGATGCCCGGGAGATCATCACCGATAATTTGATGCTGCTGAAAGAAATCCGCGACCAGCGACTGAAGCTACTGCAAAACGGCTACGTGTTGGGCGATATCAATGTCAGCGAGAGCAAGAAAGGTTACGACATCACTGTCGAGGTCAAGAATGGTACCGATGGCCATAATGTACCTACCGGCTTCGATGCCGAGCGTCTGGTTTGGCTCCACGTGCAGGTCGTAGATGCCAGCGGTGCTGTCATCATGGAGTCCGGCGACCTTGACCCGAACGGCGACGTCCGCGACCTTCATTCAAGTTATGTGCACAACCACGAACTACCACTCGACAAGGAACTGTTTAGCCTGCAATCAAAGTTCCTAACACGCAACATTGCTGGCGGTGAGCGGGAGCAGGTGCTAGCGGTTAATTACTCGGTTAGCCCACTTATCTTTTTGCGCCCGGCGCGCAACCCTACGGTCCTGCTGGGTAGGCCAAACGGAGCGCGTAAGCACAAGCAGAGTATCGAGCCAAACGGCATTCGCTGGGCCAAATATAAGGTCAGGTCAAAAGATCTCGCCAATGCCCAACTACCGCTCAAAGCCGTCGTTCGGCTCAAGGCTGCCATGGTTCCAGTCAATCTTATCAATGCTATTAAGGAGGTTGGCTTTGACTACAATCTGAGTGCCCGAGATGTTGCTGAGGTCGTCGTCCATGGACACGTCGACGAAGAAGGCAACCCCGTCATCTGGAACCCGTTCTCCGATGCACCGGAGGACAACCAGGTTGTCGGGCACCAAGTTGTTTGGGAACGAACCATCTCACTTGATGCGCCTGGAACCGTCGCACTTGATGCGCCTGAAGTCGCAAAGCGATAAGAGCGGCGGCCACTAGCCTGGGATTGGCAACGGCCCACTGCTGACGCATAGGGAGCGAATGAACACTAATCCGAGGTATGTCAGTTGGGTCGCGGGTCTCGGCTTCGCGCTTGGTCTTAACGTCAGCCTAGCATTGGCTGCCGGTGGCAGCGTGGACGCTGATGGTAAGCGCACCAGTCGCATCTCTGACGAATCGGTCTATCACATTGACCCGAAGGACTTTCCGCAACGCCCGAAACCCATTCTTGAGCTGGGCAACGACTTCCTGGGCCCCGGTAACATAGGAAGAGGCTGGGAGTTGCCCACGGGTGCGGTCTGGCAGCCTTCACTCGTCGTGTTTGGCACCTACCGCAGTGCACTGCAGTCTTTCGATGTAGGGGACGAGGTCTTTAGTGAATGGGCTAACCGGGCTGACCTGTTTGCCAACCTCCAGTTGTCTGGCAGCGAACGCTTCTTGCTTGGCATTCGCCCACTCGACAAGGACGGTGAGTTCACTAGCTATCGCTTTAGGCCAGATGGTGCCGGGACAAACGAAAAGGGCTGGAATAACCAAATCAATGCTGAGATCGTCTCTGCTTTCTTTGAGGGTGATTTCAGCGAGATCTTCCCCAACCTTGACCCAGACGACACGCGTCAACTGGACTATGGTTTCGCGGTCGGGCGCCAGCAGTTGCTCTATCAGGAAGGGTTGCTTGTTAATGACTCTCTCGATGCCATCGGGGTCACGCGCAACACGCTGTTGCCAACAGGAGGCTCTGATTTGCAGATTACCTTCCTTTTTGGCTGGGGCGACATCCACCGCCACAATAATCGGGAAATCGCCAACAATAAGCTATTTGGCCTTAACTTTGCTGCGGACTACCGGGCGTCCACCCTTAACGCAGACTTCTTCTATGTTGACGACCGAAACGGCACCAGTGATGGTTTCTTCTGGGGGCTGAGTGACGTGCGCCGGGTTGGGCACTACAACCTGTCCACGCGACTACTTGGCTCCCACGCACTGGAGGAAGAATCCGATATCGTTCGGGACGGTGTGCTGTTACTCGCTGAATTATCCTGGGTCCCTGCTTGGACCGACAACCATGTATACGTCAATGGCTTCCTTGCCGTTGATGAATTTACTTCAGCAGCACGTGGGCCCGCGACCGGAGGTCCACTGGGTCGCACCGGCATCCAGTACCGTGCCGTCGGCCTGGGTCGTTATGGCGCATCATTGGGTAACCAGGCTGCGCAGTCCTTCGGCGGCGCGTTCGGCTACCAGTGGTTCATCGATCCGGTGGTGAATCAGGTCATCTTCGAGTTGGGCTTCCGTAAGTCTACTAACGATGCCGTCGAAGAGCAGGATGCGATCGCGGGGGCAATAAGCTACCGCCACGTACTGGGCCAGCATACAGTTTTTCAGTTCGACATGTTCTCTGCCATCAATTTCAATCGTGCCAACAGCTCCGGTGGGCGGGTTGAACTGCGAGTGGAGTTCTAGGCGATGGCGGTTGTACTAGCCAATATGTGGCTTGCAGGAGTGATGATCGTCGGAGCGACCGCCCTCTATGCCGTGATTGCGTTGTACACCGCCATTAACCGTTTGAGCTTCGAGCGCTCTATCCTGCGTCGTCAGGTTAAGGTCATGGACATAGCTATCGACCAGGCTCGGGGCCGAATGGAAGCGGAAACTGAGAAATCGCTGTCCTGGGCGGGTACCCGCAAGTTCGAGGTTAGCCGCCGAGAATACGAGAGCCCTGACAAGAATGTATGCTCGTTCTACATTGAGCCCCACGACAAGCGGCCGATTCCCGCCTTCGAGCCAGGACAATTCTTGACCTTTGAGCTTGCGATTCCGGACGAAAAGAAGGTGATTCGCTGTTACTCCCTTTCAGATGCACCAGGCACTTCCCAATACCGCGTTTCTATCAAGCGCGTACCGCCACCCCGCGACAATCCCGACGCACCACCTGGCCTCTCATCCAACTGGTTCCATGACCAGATTCAGGAAGGCGACATTCTAGACGTGCGCGCGCCCAGCGGTAAGTTTTTTCTCGATATGAACAGTGATCGTCCTATTGTACTTATCGGGGGTGGTGTTGGCCTGACGCCGGTGCTGAGCATGCTGAATGCAGTGGTAGCATCCAACGCGGACCGCGAGGTTTGGTTTTTCTATGGAGTGAGGAATGGCGATGAACACTGCATGAAGTCGCACCTCAAGGAAGTTGACGCCGCGCACACGAATATCCACGTCGCTTGCTGTTATAGCGAACCCACCGAAAGCGACCAGCAGGGTACAGACTACGATCACGCCGAAAGAGTTAGTGTGCATCTGTTGAAGACACTGTTGCCATCAAACAACTACCAGTTCCTGATGTGTGGTCCACCGCCAATGATGGAATCGCTCATTGCGGACCTGAAAGACTGGGGTGTACCACCCGATGACATCCTCCGC
>MDTB01125205.1_pt1 | contig 41120 bp, 37 predicted proteins | sample 811161 | NCBI WGS metagenome assembly MDTB01 (sample SAMN05326650, study PRJNA326480) | marine metagenome | isolation source: seawater | place: Mediterranean Sea | collected 2009 | reverse complement strand
TCTAAGAAGATTCCCGCCCCATAATTTTGCTATTTCAGAATCATTGTAGCCCCTTTTTCTTAGTGCATAAGTAACATTCATTGTCTCTGAAGCGTCCTTCCAGCCAACTATTCCTCCACCTCCGTCAAAATCTGAGCTTATCCCTACATGATCGATTCCAATCTTTTCCACCATATAATCTATATGATCCATAAAATCATCCATATTCGCAGGAGGATCTTTACGATCAGTTAAGAAGGCTCCAAGTGCTGTAGTTTGTACAACACCTCCGTTTTCCTTTATCCAAATTAGCTGCTCATCATCAAGATTTCTTGGATGATCTCTAAGTGCGCGCACAGAGGAGTGTGAGGCAATAACTGGAGCCTCGCTAAGCTCAATCACTTGCCTTATGGCCTCTTTTGATGGATGAGAAATATCAATCATAAGCCCATAGTAGTTTAAAAGACCTACAACCTCTTTGCCTAGAGCGCTTAACCCATTGTGCAAGGCTGTTTGATCAAACTCTCCAGTATTTGAGTCAGAGAATTGGCTATGACCATTATGTGATAGAGATACATATCTTGCTCCTCTTTCCCAAAACTTTCTAACATTTGATGTATCAATCCCCATTGGATAGGCATTTTCTACACCTATCATTGCAACTTTCTTTCCCTTAGAATGAATCCTTCTAACATCATCAGATGTAAGAGCAAGTTCTATTTGATCAGGTGCATATTTATTAACTAGTCTATCAATGGCGTCAAACTTATCAATTGCATTCTCATAAGCAGCTTCGTACCCGTCCTCATTAAGTTCACCTTGAGCAGTATATACGACCAGCCAAGCTACATCAAGGTCTCCTTCTATAATATTAGGTAAATTAAACTGAGTATCTGTATTCATAGTATAGTTAAGAGAATCAGTGAAATTTTTTACGTTTATATCTATATGAGTGTCAATTGTTATAATTGGACTAGAAGGGTTATTGCATGCACTAATTAATAATGCTAGCAATGATATTATTAAGATTTTTCTATTTTGTGCTTTCATAAATATGTATTAGTTTTTATATTCTTCTCCAATGAATACGCGATCTTGATAGAACTCTGTCTTTTCTACCTCCTCAGCTAAGTTATAGTATTTCCATAGACCGTCTCTATATCCATCTTTAAACCTACCTGTCTCAGATAATGTTCCATTCTCTCTATAATACTTGTAGAGACCATGAATATTGCCATTCCTAGCAACACCTCTGTATGTTAGCTGTCCATTAATATAGTATTTGGCCCATACACCATGCATTATACCTCCCTTAAAGCTCTTAATTTCATCGACCATTTCAGGATTTTCTTCATAAACAGTATAGCACGATCCGCTAAAAGGTTTATCGTTTAACATCTCTACTCCATTTTCAATTATAAGATCATAGCACATTAATTTTGGGTTAGGTATGCTGTTACATGAGAACATTATGCTTATTAAAATTAAAGTAATTAAGTTTTTATACATTATTTAAAATATTGATTATCAAAGTTTTAATTATTTTGGCACAGTATTTGCTCATGTGTGTGTGTACATTTAATATGTAACAATGAACGTTCATAATAAAAATACAAACATTAAATATAAATTAAATTTTAAAAACATGAAAAAAGGATTATTAACCGTTTTGCTTGCCTCACTAGTATTAGTAGGTTGTCAAAACTACGATGATCAATTTGATGATTTAAATGCACAAATTAGTGCGTTAAAATCACAAGTTGACGGTTTATCATCTTTATCAGGCCAAGTGTCTTCACTATCTGGATCAATTTCTGGTCTTCAAGCTGGTGTAAACGCTGCTCAAGCCGCTGCTAGTTCTGCTAGTTCTGCTGCAAGTGCAATTGACCTTACAGGTTTATCTGCTAGTCTTGCAACTTTACAAGCTGAAGTAGACGCTGTTCAAGCTTCACTTGCTACTGCTGCTACAGCTGCTGCTGTTGCAACACTTCAAGCTGAGATTGACGCAATTGAGGCTGATGTAGATGAATTACTTTCTACAAGTAATATATATTCTACTGCTATAAGCGTTTCGAGTACTTCAACTCTTGATGCTGCTTTAGCTTTAGGTAATAAACTAAACATCCTTAACGCTAATGCTACTATAACAGTAACATCAGCAATGGATCAAACTAAAGTTCAAACTTTAGTTAATAGAATTAATACCATGACAGGAAATCTTGTTTTTAATTCGTCTTCAACTACTGAAACGACTTTTAACAATTTAACTTCTGCTGAGGATATTACTATGAACCAAAAAGGAGGTTACCAGTTACAGGCTTTAACTTCTGCATCTGACATTGAACTAAATGATCAGTATGAAGCTAATATCTCTATTGTAGATTTAAGAGCTCTTGCAACTGTTGAAACTATAACTACAACTGGAAATGGTGCTGGTACTATTGAATTTGATCAAGCGACTGAAGTTCACTTGGCAAAACTAGCAAGATATCCTGGAAGTTCTTTAAGTATTGCTACTAAAAAAGGAGCAACTTTAGATATGCCAATTATAGATGACTTAAACACATTAGGTGTTTATGAAGAAACTGATATTACTTTAAATGGACCAGCTTCATTTACTACTACATTATTAGATGATTCAGAAATGACTTTTACTAATGTGGCTACTGTTAATGTTACAGATAATAGAGGTTCTATATCAATTAACGCTGGTGTTGAAACACTTACTCTTGTTGATGTTGTTGAAGTGACTGTCGCAGCTACTGCTGATGACCTTGTTACTGCTTCAATTGACTTTAAAGCTGATGATGAAGCAACTTTAACAGCTGCTCAAACTGCTGCTTTACGTTACGATGCAGATGCATTTGTAGCTGACGATCAAGGAGATATTGATTTAACTACACTTGCTAACTTAAAAACTGTAACTATTTCTGGTGTTGCTGGAGATATTAACATTGATCAAAACCCTAACTTAGAAACTGTAACTGTTAGTGCAGATGCAAAAGATTTCTATTTAGTGGATAACGATAATATGACTAGTGTTACAGTTACTGGTGCTAAATTAGGATCGGTAGAGGTTTCAGGTAATGCTGACTTGGTTACTTTAACACTTAATCAGACTACTACGCTAAGATCTTCATCAACTACTGCTGCTGAAAAAGCTGTTGGACTTGATGTAAACACTAATGCTTCATTAACTACATTAACTTCAAGTGCTGATGACATTGATACTTTAAAAGTATATACTAATGCTGCTTTAGCTACTATTGACTTTACTGGTTTAACTGATGATGGTTCTGCAACTACTGCAGGTGGTTGGATTTTCAACAACAACCTTACTTACTCTCTTGTAAAAGATGGTTATGATACAGGTACTGCAAACTCATTAACTGATACTGGTTCAACTACAGGTGGTGGAGGTATTAAAACTCTTAAAACTTGGTTACAACATGTTGATGGTGCTGTTAACGCAACTGCAGGTCTTTACGTTTTTGTTGATGCAATTTCTAAATATGAAGTTCAGTCTACATTAAACGGTACTTATACTGATACAGCAGTTCCTTCTGCTCCAACAGTAACTTCTAAATCAGAAGCTCACACGAACAGAACATCATTATATGCTGTTGCTGCAATTGAAGCTGCTGAAACAACTACAACAACTACTGGTTCAACAGTTAGAGAAACTCAAGTGGTAACTATACCTGTTACTAACAATGTGTTAGGTGCTGCTGAGACTAACTTAGCAACTAATGAAGGTGTAGCAATAAACGTTTCTAGTTTATCTAAAACATTTAAGCAAGGTGATACTTACAGTGGTTCAACTGTAAACACTGTTGCTCAATTAGTTGATTACATTAACGGTGATACTTCATGGGGTTCAGGCTTAACTGTAACTGCAGAGAACAATGGTTGGATGAGATCTAACCAAACAGTAAACTTTACTACAGGTGCTGGTAGCGCTGGTACAGTTTCTGTAACAGGTTCAAGTTCTAAGTTATGGTATAAGTTAGGTACATCTACTGTTTCAGGACAAATTACTCTTGCTAATAGTGATAAAGCATTACAAATCGCTGTTGCTCTTGCAACTGCAATTAGTGCTGCTCAACACCCAACTCACAAAGGAAAAACATATGGTGCTGTAGCTAATGGTACTGCTATTCAGATTACTAAAAGAACATCAGTAGCTGGATATCCAGATGATCTTACACAAAGTGTAACATCTTTACCTGCAATTTCATTTGTAATTGATGCTGCTCAGACTTCAACTAGTTTAGGTCTTAATGCTGCAGGAACATCTAACCTTGCTTCTTTAAATTATGCTGGAGCAACTTCAGGTACTTTCTTAAGTATTACGAAGAACGATGTTAGTGGTGTTGCTATTAAATTAGTAAACAACGACGCTGGTGTAACTAAGCTTGCATCTCAAGTTGTTTCTGCTGCTAATGCATATGCTGTGAAAACTTCAGGTACTTTCGGTCTTGGACAGAAAGGTACTGCATCTCAAACTATTTGGGAAAAAGGTGTTGGTATTAATACCGACTCTTGGCCAAGTGGAGCTGCTAATGGGCACGGTGCGATGGAGATTACAATGTTAGTAAGTGGAACTCACTTTAATGGTCCAGATACTACATATGCTGCTGTATTTGCAGATGTTTCAACAGCTAGTACGTCAACTTCGACTGACCAAGCTGCTGCTACAACTAACAGAACAGGATGGCTATAATCTCTTAGATTATATCAGTTATTATTATTAACTGAAAAAATTAACCCTCTCTTTTAGAGAGGGTTTTTTTTTGGCTATATTTGAATGATGGAAAAAAAGCTAGTAACAAGAGGCCTATTATTAGTTAACTTCTTGCCCTTTTTCGTTTTTCCCACAACACAAGTATTAGATATTGATACATGGAGACTCCTGCTATATAGCGTTATAAACACTATCTCCTTATCATATATATTTTTGATACCCGATCTTACAAATATCTTTAATGATATAATTAAGTCTAAAATTTCTATGGCAATTTTTGCTTTTATTACATGGGGCTTAATTTCATATTTCTATGCTATAAATGGCAATGAGGTTATACTTCGCTCATTTACCTTTGTAAATTTCTATGTGTCTTTTCTTTCTTTGTATGTATTTATAAAATTTAATCGCTTTAAGCCTATGGTTATTGCGATATTTTTCTTAGTCGCTGTTTCATGTGAGATGATTCTCTCTTATTCTGCATATATTGAAATATCACAATCTGTTCAGTATACTTTTGAGTTTAATAATTTTTTAAATGGTAACTTTCCTAATAGAAATATTACATCAGCTATTTATTTAATTCAGCTTCCATTTGTATTACATGTTTTAAAAAATACCGAGAGTAAAATTTTACAGATTGCAACCTCAATAATTGCTTTTATGCTAATTTATATGGTCTTTATGTTAGGCTCTAGAACTGCATATGTAATTATGATATGTCTCTTTTTAGCATACTTAATAGTTTCAATTTTAAGTAAGGAAAAAAAAATAAAATCCTATTTTTTAACCTTTGTTTTTCTTGTTAGTTCTTCTTTTGTATTAAGCACCTTTACGCTAGGAACACAAAGTGATGCATATGCTGTTAATCGAATTCAAACTATTGATTTTACTGAGACATCAACTAATACTAGACTGAGATATTATCAGTACGGAATTGAGCAAGCTCTTAATAATCCTTTAATTGGAGTCGGCTTGGGCAACTGGAAAATTGTTTCTATTGAAAGAGATAAAGAAAATATAATTAGCTATATAGTTCCATACACAATGCATAATGACTTTTTAGAAGTAGCAGCAGAATTAGGGATAATAGGGCTTTTAATTTTTCTTTCAATTTTTTATTTTGGATTAAGGAATTCATGGGAATTTTATTCTAGAAATAAACAAGATCCAACATTTTTGATCTTGCCTTTTAGTTTGCTAATTTATATAATTGACTCAAACTTTAATTTCCCTTTTACTAGAATATCTCAGCTTTTCCATCTTGCTTTATTTTTAGCTTTATCAGTTTATCTTAATAATAAATCTAATGAAAACACTGCCTAAGATATTCATATTTTTATTGTCTGCTGTTTCTATATATTTTCATTATATAAACAACATATCTAGTGAAATACAAGCTGATATCTATGAAGACTTATTTTCAGGAGAGTATAGGGAAGAATCTACTATTCGATTCGGAATTTTAAATACCGATTTCCCTAATCTTTCATTATCTAGTTTACCAATGAAAGGAGTAATAGGAAGATATTATTTTTTAGGAGCGCAATATGAGAAAGCACTTGATTTAGCCAATCAAAGTATGAGTGATAACCCTTACATAATGTATAGTGAATCTCTTAAAACAGATATTTACTTTAAATTAGGGGTTAAGGATAGCATGATGTATTATGCAGAGAGAGCATTTACAGGAATACCAAATAATAATAAGCATTTTATTGATTTGGCTAGAGCATATGTTAACTTTGACAAGTATAAATTATTAGACTCAGTGTTTGGAGTCGTTGAAAATACAAGAGATCCTGAAATATGGAAGTTTTATTTTTCAGGATTATTAACAAAAGAAGATTCAATCACTAAATATGGAAAAGAAAAGGCTCGCGAAGCATTAAAAATGTTTTCAAGCAGTTCAGCAGACCCTAATCTCAGATTATCTGCTGTATATGTTTTGTACGGCACTGAAAGAATTCAAAATGCTATAAGAGCTAATCAAGAGGCAATAAATTATTATGATAATGGTAATCTTAGACTTGCTGCCTCAAAATATGAAGAAGCCTCAAAATTAAATCCATTGGAATATACTTATTTTGAAAATGCTGGAATTTCAAATTTTCAATTTGGTTATTATGAAAAAGCGATTCCTTTGTTGAAACATGTTATCGATTCAATTAATCCAAAAACAGGAAAATCAGAATTTGTCCTTGCTCAAGTTTATAATGAGTTAGGGGACATGGTAAATGCATGCAAATACATATACTCTTCATCTAATTTTGACTATAAAGAATCATTTAGAAAGATAGGGGAGTATTGCATAGATAATAATTAATTTTCAAATGATTTTTAATTTTAAGCTTAATAGAGATATTGATAAGCTGTATATTTTAACGCTTTTAATTTCAACCTTATTACCAAAATTTAATACCATAGATAGCTCATCGGTCAGATGGTTGGCTCTAGCAGTAATAAATTCTTCATATATAATATTTTATATTTTTCATAAGTCAAAGATTTTTTTCTCAGATAAGAAGATTATCTATGCTGTAATTTCTGCATGTTTGATTTTAATAGCCTCTTTATTAGTAACTCCAAATTTTAATGATGGACTTCTTACGACTATGAAAATCGTCTTACTACTTATAACGCTATTATGTGGGTACAATTCTTTAAACAAGCTTGAAAACCCAAGTAAATTTATAGCCTATGTTTTTACCTTTTGTCTATTCATTGAGAGTTTTTATGTAATCTTTGATTTTCTTTTTTTAGAAGTTGACAGCTTGACGGGAATATCTATGAATAGCAATATTAGTTCCTTCTCAATATTATTAAAGCTTCCTCTCCTGCTTTATATCATTCAACTTAATAAGTCAAATGTTTTTTTTAAAGCTATAAAAGGCTTAGAGATTATTTCTATTTTATCAATTTTAATACTTCAAAGTAGAGCAGCAATAGTCTCCCTATTATTACTCTACCTTTATCTTTTTTTATTTAATAAATCTGCTAGAAAAACCACTTTAATTTCTATTTTTTTAATTATTTCTAGTTTTGCTCTTTTTATAAGCAGCCCATATGCAGACAAGATTAATACTAATTCCATAAACCCAATAACTTTAAGTCAAGATAAATCTTTTAACCAAAGGTTAAATAACTATAAATTGGCATTTGATCTTTTTTCCCAAAAACCAATTTTTGGACATGGAATAGGATCTTGGAAAGTAAAATCTCTTAAATTTCAAGATCTTAATGATGAAAGTTTAGTAATACCTTATTATGTTCATAATGATTTTTTACAGTTTTTAGTTGAACTAGGTATTGTGGGTCTTGCTTTATATGTACTTTTATTCGTCTACCTCATAATACATTCCTTTGTATCATATAATTTAGGCTTTTATCTATCAGCTTCTATTTATATATTTTTAATAGATTCAAACCTTAACTTTCCAATTCATAGACCACAGGAAATAGTGCCTTTTATAATTATTTTATTAATTATAATTAGTTTAAATAAATTTGATAAAATAAAAATCTCAAAATTATTATTGACTTTTATTTTAATTATCTCTTTTGTAAGCACATACATTTCTTACAAGGAATATAAATCACTTGTATTTCAAGATATCTTATTGAAAGATTATTATAGTAAAACCTATAATATGAGTTTCTCAGAAATTTCTAAAATTGACTATAAGATGCCTAATCTATCATCCAACACTATTCCTATTTCAGCATACCTTGCAAGATATTATATAAACGCTTCTGAGTTTTTAAAGGCTAAAGAGTTAATAAACTATAGCACATTATCTAACCCCCATGATGTTCTAACTAAACAGCTACAGATGAGTCTTTACTTAACTGAAAATAAATTTTTTGATGCTTTTGAAATTTCAAAGGAGCTGCTATATAACGACATGAATAATGAACTTTATTCAGAAATATACTTTTCATTAATTCAAGAGCTTAAGCTTGAAGAAGAGATTATTAATTCAAGACTTATCTATTCTACAAATAATCTTAATATTCATAAGTTGTTCTTCGATAGTTATATAAAGCTTGGTAAAGGTAATCTTAAAGACTTAAAATCACTATTAGAATACAGTATTAAAGTGCACCCAAGTGAAATTTATTTTAAAGAAATTTTAAATGCAATTAATTAAATAAAACTTGAAAAAGTATAATTATAAACAATGTGCTTGACATAATAAACATTACAACATACGAGTGTTTTTCAAATTTATTAAGCAAAATATGATGAATGTGATTTTTATCTGCAATAAAAGGTGACTTTCCTTTATAAATTCTAAGAAAAAACACACGTATAATGTCAATTATTGGATAAAATAAAATAGAAAAAACAAATAAAATTTTATGTAAATCATATTCTGGTTGAATTATATACTGATTGGACAGAATTGTAATTGTATATATGCTTATAATTGTTCCAATCATTAGTGAACCTGCATCACCTAAAAATATTTTTTTGTTTTTTTTAAAATTAAAATACCAAAGAGGTAAAGAAGACACTAATATTATCAGTGAAAGATTATCAAACTCAAAATAATCTTTGGAGAAGAATTCAAAGGAAATTATAAAAATAGATAAGACAGCAAGAGCTAGCCCATCAATCCCGTCAATAAAATTTATCGAATTAATTATTGAGACTATAATAAAGATTGTAAGTACCTGAGCAAGAACACTTGAAAGCTCAAAGAGGCCTAAAACTCCATGTAAATTGTTAATAATGAATCCTTGGTCAATAATTATTTTAGCAGTAATAATTTGAAACAAAAATTTGAGTTTATAATCTACTTCATATATATCATCATAAATTCCAATTAATGTTATTAGACCAAGAGGTACAAGAAGTTTATACTCAAAGATCTCTATTCCTAGCAGATATAGAATACATGATACGATAAAAATTGAACTAAATATAGCAATACCTCCACTACTAGTAGCTATAGTCGTATGACTTGACCTTTCATTAATTTGCGTTATTCGTTGTTTTTTTATAAATAATTTTTGGTAAAAAAAAAGACTAATTAAGCTTAATAAAAATGAGGATGCAACGATAGAGGTAGTCATCTTATAAATTTAAGTCTTTTGTATGAAAGAATAAAAATAATTTGTTGCATATAAAATATATTTCAAGTACTTTTGTTACTTGAAAACATGTTAGAAGAAATTATTACATCCAAAACTAGATTAAGATTATTGATAAAATTCTTTATCTCTCAGGCTAATACAGGATATCTGAATGGGCTAGATAGTGAAATGGGAGAGTCTACAAACTCAATCAGAAAAGAATTAAATCATCTTCACGGCGCAGGATATTTAGAAAAGATTAAAAATGATAATAAAATAGAATATAAAGTTAATTCAGGACACCCTTTATATAAGACTTTAAGAGAAGTTGTTTTAAAACATTTAGGTCTAATTGATTTAGTTGATACGGTTTTAGAAAGAATGGGTGATGTTGATAAAATAATCCTAGTTGGAGACTACGCAAGGGGTATAGACTCTGGCAATATTGAAATTTTCTTAACTGGAAAGAGCTTGAATACAGATTATATTTCAAATCTAGAACAAAAGATTAAAAAATTAATAGGAAGGCAAGTCAGCTTTTATTTAACAAGTAATTATAAAAACAGTAAGTATAGTCTAGTATTATATTCAAAAGATTAAAATGAAATATATAGAAAAAGACATAAGGCCATGGGGCTCTTACCTAGTAATTCATGATGAGCAAAACTACAAGCTTAAACGAATTGAAGTAATGCCTGGAATGAGATTAAGTTACCAATATCACCATAAAAGATCTGAATCATGGACAATTGTTGAGGGTGCTGGAATATTTACATTAGAGGATAAAGAAATTAAAGTCAAAGCAGGAGACACATTATCGATACCCAGGCTTTCAAAACACAGAATTTATAATAACAGTATTAAGCCCCTTGTTTTTATTGAGGTACAAACAGGAACATATTTTGGTGAAGATGATATTGTAAGAGTAGAAGATGATTATAATCGAAAATGAATAAAAGAGCAATAATAGTATCAGGATATTTTAACCCTTTACATAAAGGCCACTTGGAGTATTTTAATATGGCAAAAAGTAAAGGGGACACACTAATTGTCATTGTTAACAGTGATTATCAAAGAAAATTAAAAGGTTCTAATGAGTTCATGCTAGAGGATGAAAGAGTCTTAATAATTAAAGCATTAACTGTTACGGATTTTGTCTTTTTATCTACTGATAAAGATAGAACAGTATGTAAATCTTTAGAGGAAATTTACAATATATATTCACAGTCGTTCGAACTTTTTTTTGCTAACGGTGGAGATCAGGATAATAAAACCATTCCGGAAGTGGAAGTCTGCAAAAACTTAGGAATTAAATTACTTGATGGATTAGGAAGCAAAATTCAGTCATCTTCATGGCTTTTAAATAGTAAAGATGAAAATAAATAATATTTGCTGTATTGGCGCCGGCTATGTGGGAGGGCCTACAATGGCAGTTATAGCACTAAAATGCCCAGACATTAATGTCATAGTTGTAGATAAAAATGAAGATAAAATAAAAGCTTGGAATAGTAATGACTTAAATCAAATTCCAGTTTTTGAACCTGGATTAAAGGAAATAATTGAGGAAGTTAGAGATAAAAATCTTTTTTTTAGTACTGATATAAAAAGTGCTATTGAAAAATCTGAAATGATTTTTTTAGCTGTAAATACTCCTACAAAAACAGAAGGACAAGGAAAAGGAATGGCTGCAGACCTAACTAATATTGAAAATTCAGCTCGAGAAATAGCTAAATTTGCAAATAATAATAAGATTGTCGTTGAAAAGTCTACATTGCCTGTAAGAACAGCTGAAAAATTAAAAGAAATTCTTGAAGAATCAAACGACAAAATAAGTTTTCAAGTTTTGTCTAACCCTGAATTTCTTGCAGAAGGAACTGCTATTAAAGACCTCTTTAATTCAGACAGAGTTTTGGTAGGTGGAGATCAAACAGATGAGGGCCAAAAAGCAATTAATGCTTTGGTAGATATTTATAAAAACTGGATACCAGAAAAAAAAATATTAAGGTCAAATGTGTGGTCAGCGGAGTTGTCAAAGCTAGCATCAAATGCAATGCTAGCTCAAAGAATATCTTCAATTAATAGCTTGTCTGCGGTTTGTGCTAAAACTGGAGCGGATATTCTAGAGGTATCAAAAGCTGTTGGAGCTGACTCAAGAATAGGAAAAAGTTTTCTGCAGCCCTCAGTTGGATTCGGAGGAAGTTGTTTCCAAAAAGACATATTAAATCTCGTATACCTATCAAAAACTAATGGTTTGCCAGAAGTAGCTGAATATTGGCATCAAGTAGTCAAGATAAATAATTACCAAAGGAAGAGAGTTGTTAATTTAATTCTTGAAAAATTTGAAAATAAAATATTTAATAAAACAATTTCTTTATTAGGTTGGTCTTATAAAAAAGACACAAATGACTCAAGAGAGTCTGCCAGCATATATGTCGCTGAAATGCTTTTAGATGAAGGCGCAATTATTAAAATTTATGATCCTAAAGTATCAAATATTCAGATTTTAAAAGACATAGAAAACATATTAATATTGAAAGATATTAACGCTCAAGACAGAATACCAATAATGAATAGAGTCAAAATCTATAATGATGTATATCAGTCTTGTTTAAACACATCTGCTGTTGCTGTTTTAACTGAATGGGATGAGTTTAAAAATCTAGATTGGTCATTAATCCAGAGTAAAATGAAAGATTCTTATTTAATTATTGATGGAAGATTTATAATTCCAAGAAACAAACTCCCAAAACAACTTAATTTAATATCTATATAATGAAAAAAGTAGCTTTAATAACTGGTGTTACCGGACAAGATGGTGCTTACCTATCTGAGTTTTTGCTTAAAAAAGGCTATGAAGTTCATGGTCTTAAAAGAAGAACTTCATTATTTAATACAGATCGTATTGATCACCTTTTTCAAGACCCTCATATTAAAAATCAAAATTTCTTTCTTCACTTTGGAGACATGACCGATAGCTTAAATTTAGCGAAGCTAATAAACGAAATAAAACCTAATGAAATCTATAATTTAGCTGCTATGAGTCATGTTCATGTTAGCTTTGAACTACCTGAATATGTTGGGAATGTTGATGCACTAGGAACTTTAAGAATTCTTGAGATAGTTAGACAGAATAAAGCTTTAAAAAATACTAAAATTTATCAGGCTTCAACCTCAGAGTTATATGGAAAAGCACAAGAATTTCCTCAAAATGAATCAACACCTTTTTATCCAAGAAGTCCTTACGGAGTGGCAAAACTTTATGCATACTGGATAACTCGAAATTACAGAGAAGCCTATGGAATCTTTGCATCTAATGGAATATTGTTTAATCATGAGTCACCAATAAGAGGTGAAACTTTTGTAACTAGAAAAATCACTAGAACGTTAGCAAGAATCGTTAATGGAATAGAAAAAGAGCTTTACATCGGAAATCTTGATGCAAAAAGGGACTGGGGACATGCAAAGGACTATATAGAAATGATGTGGTTAATACTTCAACATAATACTGCAGATGATTGGGTTATCTCTACTGGAGAATCATATTCAGTTAGGGAATTTATACTTAAATCTTGCGAAAAGTTAGGAATTGATATTGAATTTAAAAACTCAAAAGAAGAAGAAATTGGTATAATTAAAGAACTAAAAACTCCCAATAAACATCTAAAATCAGGAGATATAATTATCAAAGTTGATAAAAGATACTATAGGCCAACAGAGGTTGATTATTTATTAGGTGATTCCTCAAAAGCTAAAAAAGAATTAGGTTGGGAGCCAAAACACACAATAGACTCTTTAATAGATGAAATGCTAAAATCAGATTTGAAATTAGCGGAGAAAGAACTTCTGCTTGTTAAAAATGGATATTTTCAAAGTAAAAAAATTGATGAATATTAAAAAAATTTTATTGTTTGGGTCAACAGGCATGGTTGGATCTAATATTATTGAAAATATTAAATTCAAATCCTATAATTTTGCATGTCCAAAAAGGAATGAAGTAGACCTAAGAAGCCATGAATCAATTTCAAGTTATATTTCAGCCTTTAAGCCTGACTTAATAATAAATGTTGCAGGCATGGTTGGAGGTATTATGAAAAACAGTAAAAATAATTATGAATTTTTACTAAATAATACTTTAATCAATCTTAATCTCATTAATCAATCTTATAAATTGGGTGTTAAAAACTTTTTAAATGTATCAAGCTCATGTATATATCCAAAAGATTTTACTTCTAAAATTAGCGAAGACTCAATTCTATCAGGTCCTTTAGAGCCAACTAATGAAGGTTACGCAATTTCAAAAATTCTTTCTCTAAAGATGTGTAACTATTTATTATCTGACAAGAATTTAAATTTTAAAACATTAATACCAACAAATCTTTATGGACCATTTGACAATTTTGATCCAGACTCCTCGCATATGATACCAGGTGTAATAAAAAGAATACATGATTCAAAGTTGATAAATAATAACTCCATTGAAATTTGGGGGGATGGAAAAGCTAGACGAGAATTTATGTATGTTGAAGACTTTGCAGATTTCATTTATTTCTCGATAGAGAATTTTGAAATTATTCCACCTATTTTAAATGTAGGCTTAGGAGAAGACTATAGTATTAATGAATATTATGAAATTATTGCCAATACCATTGGATTTGACGGTGAATTCACATTTGATTTAACTAAGCCTGTTGGTATGAAAAGGAAGCTTCTAGATATTTCAAATCTAAGAGAATTAGGCTGGAAGAATACTACTTCTTTGAAAGAAGGTATAGAGAAAACGTATAACTATTTTTTAGAGAATTATGGCAATTAAATATAATTTAGCGTCATCATCATGGGATAATTCTGAAATTGATGCAATGCAAAAAGTCATTGATTCAGGATTCTTTACTATGGGAGAGAATGTTAAAAAGTTTGAGTCAGATTTTGCAGATTACTTTGGATCAAAATATGCAGTTATGGTAAATTCGGGATCATCTGCAAATCTATTGTCCATTGCATCACTTTTTTTCCTTAAAAAAAATCCATTAAAAAGAGGTGATGAAGTTATTGTTCCCAGTGTGTCTTGGTCAACAACTTATACGCCACTTCAACAATACGGGTTAAGATTAAAATTTGTTGATATTTCCTTAGATACTTTAAACTACGATTTAGAAAAGCTTAATAATGCAATCTCTGAAAAGACAAGACTAATTGTTGCAGTAAATCTGCTGGGTAATTCTAATGAATTTGATAGAATTGAAAATATGATTAAAGAAAGAAATATTTATCTATTTGAAGATAATTGTGAATCAATGGGTGCAAAATTTGATTCTAAATTTACAGGCACTTTTGGAATCGCAGGATCCTTTTCAACTTTTTTCTCTCATCATATATCTACTATGGAGGGAGGAGTTGTATTAACTGATAATTTTGAGTTGTATAACATAATGCTATCGCTCAGAGCACATGGTTGGACTAGAAACTTAGGAATAGACAACCCTTTGCATAAAAAATCTAATAATAAGTTTATTGAGTCTTTTAACTTTATTTTGCCAGGTTATAATTTAAGACCACTTGAGTTATCAGGAGCTATTGGTATAGAGCAGTTAAAAAAGTTATCAAAACTTATAGAAATGAGGAGAAAGAATGCTTCATATTTCCAACAATTATTCAAGAATAATGACAAAATTATCATACAAAAAGAAATAGGACAGAGTTCGTGGTTTGGATTTTCTATAATAATAAATGAAAGAAACACTTCGATTAAGAGAGAAGATTTAATTATAGAATTAGAAAATAGTGGAATAGAAACTAGACCAATCGTTTCAGGAAATTTTGTCAAAAATAAGGTTTTAGATTTTTTTGATTATGAAATATTCGAAGATCTTACTAATTCAGAAATTCTTGATAAAAATGGATTTTTTGTTGGGAATCATCACTATGATTTAAAGAATGAATTAGAGCATTTAAATAAAATTATAAATAAGGTTTTAATATGAAAATAGTTTTTATCGGATACCAATATCCATATGGAAACAAAAGCTTTGGAAAAAGTCTTGATGTAGAGATTTTTGTTGATTCACTCTCCGAAGCAAATAATAGAAATGTTGATTCATTTTATTTAGATGAGTATTTAGATAAGGAAAAAAATAAATCATTAAATGATGATATAAAAAAATATTGCTCTAATATTAATCCTAAATTAATAGTATTTAATTTAATTAATAATGAGCTTGATAAGACCATTCTTTCATATCTCAAAAAACAATATAAAACTCTTAACTGGTTTGGAGATGATCAGTGGAGATATGATTTGTTTACTAAGGAAATGGCAAAATATTTTACATATCAGGTTACAACTGATAAATTTTCAGTTCAAAAATATTTAAATGACGGTTATCCAAATGTTATTCTCTCTCAATGGGCAGGCATAAAAGTTTCTAATATAGATTCTAATCAAGAAATAAGGTATACGCATGATGTTTCATTTATAGGCGCATATAGTCCAGTTAGAGAATGGGTGATCGAATATTTAATATCAAATGGAATTAACGTCGAATGCTATGGATTTAATTGGCCTTCAGGCCCAATTGAAAGTCATGAAATGATAGAAAAATTCAAACAAACAAAGATTAATCTTAATCTATCAAATAGTGTAAATAATGATATAGATTTTTTAAAGTACAATTTTGTAAATCTTTTAAAATCGTTTAAACACCTCCTTAAGCTTAACTTTTCAATGTTTTATAAACAAATAATAAAATCATTGAAAGGCATTAAATTATTCATTACATATGAAAAAAACTCTGAACAAATTAAGGCACGTAATTTTGAAATTCCTATGTCTTATGGATTTCAAATATCTAATTATGCAATCTCAATTGAAGATTATTTTAATATAGGAAAAGAAATAGTTGTATTCAATTCTAAGGAGGAGCTTTTAAAATTATGTCAATATTATTTGAATAATGAAACTAACAGAAAAAACATACTTCACAATTCTTATATAAGATCTGCGGAGCATACCTATGTCAATAGATTTAAATTAATTTTTGAAAAACTAAATAAATTATGAAAAAAGCAATAGTATTAGGAGGTGGAGGTTTTATCGGCGGACACCTTGCAAATAAATTAAAGGATGAAGGCTTCTGGGTCAAAAATGTAGATATCAAAAAAACTCATGAGTTTTGGAATCTTGCAGATATTTCTAATGAATATGTTCAAGGAGATCTTACAGATCCTAAAGTTGTCGAAAAAGTCTTCAAGGATTCTAAAGGGAACTATATTCCATATGATGAAGTATATCAATTAGCTGCTGATATGGGAGGTGCAGGATATATATTTACCGGAGAAAATGACGCAAATGTTATGCATAACTCAGCACTTATTAATTTAAATGTAGCTTATTACTCTCATTTAGCTAAAGTCAAAAGAGTCTTCTATAGCTCTTCTGCATGCATTTATCCAGAACACAATCAAATGGATCCAAATAACCCAAACTGTGAAGAATCTTCAGCTTACCCAGCTAATCCAGATTCTGAATATGGCTGGGAAAAGCTATTTAGTGAAAGATTATTTTTCTCTTTTTCAAGAAACTATAATCTTAAAGTTAGAGTAGCAAGATTCCATAATATTTTTGGACCTAAAGGAACTTGGACTGGGGGTAAAGAAAAAGCCCCAGCTGCAGTAACTAGAAAAGTAGCAGAGGCAAATAACGGTGACTCGATTGAAATTTGGGGTGATGGTCAACAAACTAGATCATTCCTATATATTGATGAATGTATAAAAGCTACACAGTTATTTATGAGACAAGATGAATTCTCAGGGCCAGTAAATATTGGATCAGAAGAAATGATATCAATAAATAATCTAGCCAAAATGGCTATAGAAATTTCTGGAAAAAAGATTAAAATTGATAATATAGATGGAGATGATTTTAAGAAGAAATATGGATTCAAATGTCCAACAGGAGTTAGAGGAAGAAATTCAGATAACACCCTTTTTTATGAAAAAATGGGTTGGAAGACTGACAAAAAACTAATTGAAGGAATAACTAGCACATATAAATGGATTTTATCTCAACTATAAAAAAATATAGTTTTTCCTTTTACTTTTTACCTATAATTTTAGTATTAGGTATACATCTGCCATTTTTTATTTTAGGGAAAGATTCTTTTCTAATTACAAATGATAATTTAAATGCAGAGTTTTTATATGCACATCTATTAAAAATAAGTGGTAATATTTTTAATTTAAATCAAAACACTATAATTGAGAATATTGGTGTAGGGCTTAAATTGAAATATTTTCATTCTCCTTTTATATTGGTTAAGGTACCATTTCTTTTCTTTGATTCTTTCAATGCATATATAATCAATTCTATAGTAACTAGATATATTGGGTTCATTGGGCTTTATTTTCTAATAAAAGATTATTTACAACTTAAGTCAAAGTTGGTAGTATATATTCTTTGTCTTTCTTTTGCAATCTTACCTCTTTATACAATATTTGGACTTACTATTCTAGGCCAACCTTTTTTATTATGGGCTTTTTTAAATTTAGCTAACAACAAGAAAAAATTAATAAGCATTATTTACATTCTTATATTTATTTTTTACTCAAATTTTCAGTTAATTGGTCCATTTGCTTTTTTTTGGTTAACAGTTATAGGTATTTATAATTATTTCAGAGAAAAGAAGCTAAACAGAAATTATATTTTAGGGTTAGTGTCAATGATTGTTTTTTCAATTATCGCAAACTTTTCTATTATTTCGACTGTTTTTTCAACAGGTTCAGAGCAGTCATTTAGATTATCAAGGGTATATTTGGAATTACCTTCTTTTCTTGGTGCAGCATATCTTTTTTTAAAGACTCTATTTTTTGGAGAACTAGTATCTTCACTTTTCATTCCTATTCCAGTAATTTTGTTGATGTTAATTCTAGCCATTAAAAACAAGCTTGATAAAATTGTATTATATATATTTGGCATAATACTATTTAATATTTTAGTCTATGTATTATCTCCCCATCTGTCAATATATCTTGGAGATTATATTAGCTTTTTTAAGGCCTTTGGATTTGGTAGATTCATCTATTTAAATGCCTTTTTGTTTTTCATTATTCTAATAATCTTATTTAGAAAAATTAATAATAGTTATATTATAATCTCAATTTCAGCATTAATATTATTTATGAACTCTATTAGAAATATGGAATTCTATTATAATTCTTATGGAAAATTTAGTAATGATATCCATGCAGTTTATGATGAAGATAAATTTATTAAGTCTCTAGTACCTAAGGATTTATATAATAATGATCATCATGTTCATCATTCAGCTGGGTTTTTAACTTTTAATGAGTTTTATGCAACTGATTTATTTAAAGAAATTGAAGATTTTATTGGCAAAAATAAAGATGATTATAAGGTAATAAATCTAGGGATTCACCCAAGCATTACACAATATAATGGGTTCTATTCTATAGATGGTTATCTTCCAAATTATCCTTTAAGCTTACATACTATATTCCAAAAGATAAATAAGAAAGAGTTGGAAAAAAAAGAATATTATGGAGAAAAGAATATTACGATTAACAATGGAGTTTATTTAACAAGTTTTGAGCTTTCTCAATACTGTAATGAATATTGTTTTAAAAAAGTGGCCAATAAATCAATCAATAATTTTGATCTAAATATTAAAGAGCTTAAAGACTCGAGAGTTGAGTATGTTTTTTCAGCTATAGAAATTCAAAACACTAAAAAAATTGGTATTGAATTTCAAGAAGTTTTTGAAAAGGATGAATATCCTTACATAATCTATTTGTATAAATTAATTTAAATAAAATGAAAGTTGTAATTCTTGCAGGAGGACTTGGTACAAGATTAATAGAGAAGACAGATATAAAGCCTAAGCCAATGGTTGAGATAGGCGGTATGCCTATTATTTGGCATATCATGAAGTTGTATTCATATTATGGATTTAATGATTTTGTAATCTGTCTTGGATATAAAGGACATATTATAACTGAATACTTTAAGTCATATTTTTCAAAAAATAGCAACTTTCAAATTGAGGAGGATAAAAATTTTACAAAAATAATTACAACAGGCTCTGAAAAGTGGAATATTAATCTAGTACAAACAGGAGAAAAAACTATGACTGGTGGAAGGATAAAAAGAGTTAAAAAATATCTTGAAAATAATAGATTTTTTTTAACATATGGTGACGGTGTTAGTAACGTTAACATTAAAGAGTTATTAAGATTTCATTTATCTAATAATAAGGCATGTACATTGACTGCAGTTAAGCCAGAACCAAGATTTGGTGCATTGATATTAAAAGATAATCTTGTTACACATTTTAGAGAAAAAGATCTGATTGATGTAGACTGGATTAATGGAGGTTACTTTGTCTGTGAAACATCAATTTTTGATTATATCAATGATGATGATAATGAAGTTTGGGAACAATCACCTCTTCGAGGATTATCCAAATCAAAAAATCTAACAGCATTTATACATAATGATTTTTGGAAACCTATGGACACGTTAAAAGATACAATGGAGCTTAATGAGATGTGGGATAAAAATAATGCTAAATGGAAAATATGGTAAAGATTAAAGAATTAAGCTTTTTTAAAAATAAAAAAATTTTTATTACTGGACATTCAGGTTTTAAAGGCTCTTGGCTATCATATATATTAGATAAAAATGAATCTATTATAAAAGGATATTCTTTGGAGCCTAATACATCTCCTTCTCTATTTAGTAAATTGAATTTTTCAAATCAATTTTCATCTGTAACTGCAGACATAAATGATTTTGATAAATTGAAAAAAGAAATTATTGATTTTAAACCTGATATTATCTTTCACCTTGCGGCTCAACCAATAGTATTGGAGTCTTATGAAAACCCAAAGTATACATTTGAAACCAATTTTACAGGAACCCTAAATTTACTAGAGACCTTAAGAGAAATTCAAAATAAATGTTCATGTATTTTTGTCACTACAGATAAAGTATATTCAAATGATGATCAGATTTATAGCTTTAAAGAGGATGATAAACTTGGCGGAAATGATCCTTACAGTGCAAGTAAAGCAGCTTCGGAAATTTTAATAAATAGTTATAGAAAATCTTATTTTTTAAAAAGCAATATTTCTATTGCTTCAGTTAGAGCTGGAAATGTAATTGGAGGAGGTGATTGGTCAAAATATAGACTTATTCCTGATATAGTGAGAGCTCATAGAGACAAGTCAACAATTGATATAAGATATCCTAATGCTACTAGGCCATGGCAGCATGTATTAGAACCACTATTTGGATATCTTGAACTGTCTAAGAGATTACTAGATAATCAAATTAAATTTTCAGGGTCATGGAATTTTGGTCCTAATGAAAATGATATTAAAACTGTTAGTCAAGTCATTAGTATAGCAAAAAATGCAGGGATGAACTTTAACTATTCTGAAATAGAGAGTGCTAAGTACAATGAGTCAAACTTTTTGAGTTTAGACATAAATAAATCAAAAAAAAACTTGACTTGGAATCCAAAATGGAATTCACAAATAGCAATTGAAAAAACAATCAAATGGTATCTAGGATTCTATCAAAATATAAATATTGAAAAACTAATGCAGAATGACATTAACTCATACTTAAATTTAAAATAAATGGAAAAAATATCTTACGCAAAAACAGTTTATGGACAAGAAGAAATTGATGCTGTTGTTAAATGTTTAAATGAATCAACACAAATGGGGAATTACTCTAGAAAGTTTGAATCAGCTATCGCAGAATTATTTGCAAAAAAGTCTTGTCTTTATGTTAATTCAGGATCATCCGCATTATACATTGGAATAGAAGCTTTAGGCTTTAAGGAAGGTAGTGAAGTAATTACTCCAGCTCTTACTTTTGGAACAACCGTTGGCTGTTTAGTTAAAAATAATTTAATTCCAGTATTTGTTGATGTTGAGCCGTTAACCTATTGTATTGATCCTGAAAAGATAGAAGAAATGATATCTGATAAAACTGTAGCTATACTAGCTCCAAATCTGATGGGTAATATATGTGACTGGAAAAGAATAAGACAGATAGCAGATAAACACAACTTGATAGTGATCGAAGATTCTGCAGATACACTTGGAGGAATCATTAATGGCAAGCTTTCAGGAACATATTCTGATATGTCAATAACAAGCTTTTATGGCTCTCATATAATTAACTGTGCAGGAAATGGGGGGGCACTAATGCTAAATGATAATAAGGCTATTGAAAAGGCCAAACTTCTAAGGTCATGGGGAAGAAGCTCTTCACTTTTTGATGAAAAAAGTGAGGCAATTGAAAATCGATTTAATGTTGATTTAGATGGAATTACATATGATGCAAAATTTGTTTTTGAAACCGTTGGTTATAATCTAGAGGGAAATGAGTTAGGTGCAGCTTTTGGATTAGTGCAATTAAAAAAACTGAAGAATAACATTAAAATTAGAGAGAAAAATTTCAAAATACAACATGAATATTTCAGTAATCATAGTAGCTTTTTTTCTAATCCAATACAAACTCCAAACACTAGGACAGGTTGGCTTGCTTATCCAATTTTAATAAAGCAAAAAGCAAATTTTAGTAGAAAAGAATTTCAAATTTTTCTCGAAAAAAGAAATATTCAAACAAGAGTGGTCTTTACTGGAAACATTTTAAGGCAACCAATGATGAAGGGATTGGAGTTTAAATCTAATAATATTGGGTATCCAAATTCTGATGCAGTAATGGAAAGAGGAGTTCTTTTACCCATTCATCATGGAATGACAGATAATATGTTTAATCGCCTACATGATGTAATAGATGAGTTTTTATTATCAAAAAATAACTAATATGAAAATTTTAATTACCGGATCTGGGGGGTATTTAGGAGGAAAATTATTATCAGCATTAAAAAAAGATTATGAAATTTTTGCACCTACGTCCTCTGAATTAGATTTAACAGATTCAGATCAAGTCAATCAATTTATGAAAAAAAACTTTTTTGATTGGGTTATTCATTGCGCAATTATCGGGGGGAGGAGACAAGATAATGACAATGCAGATACAACTTATAAAAATCTTAAAATCTTTTTTAATATAATGAACAATAGAGATAGATTTAAAAAAATTATAAATTTTTCTTCTGGTTCAGAATATGACAGAAGAAGAGAAATAAATCAGGAATCTAATGATCTTTTAAATTCTTTTCCCGTTGATTATTATGGAATGTCAAAAAATATCATTAGTAAATTGATTAAAGATTATCCATACTATAATCTTAGATTATTTGGAATTTTTGGTTCTCAAGAACATGAGAGCAGATTTATAACAATGTGCATAAACAATAGTAAGTCTGGCAAGAAAATAGTAATTAATAATGATAAATTTTTTGATTTTTTTTATGTTAATGATTTGGTGAATATTATAAAGCTTTTAATATCTGATAAATTGAAAAGTTTTAATTTTGAATTTGACCTTGTTTACAAAGAAAAATTAAAACTTTCTCAAATAGCTAATTTAATAAATGAACTTTCAGATAATAAAGAAGGAATATTTATTAAAGACAACACAAGCAATTCATATACTGGGACATATAATAATAATTTCGATGCTCTAGGCTTACTTGGAATTAGAGAGGGCATAAGACAAGTTTTCGAATCTCAATAATATATGGATAGTTTAATAACAATTTGTTTAACAACATATAATAGACCTAATTATCTTAGAATAGCAATTGATTCAATAATAAATCAATCTTTTAAAGAATTTAAACTTGTAATTCTTGACAATGGATCTGATGACAGAACATTAGAGCTAATATCTACTTATAATGATAATAGAATTAGATATGTTCGAAACAAAAAAAATGAACGAGAATTTATTAATGAAGCATTTAATTATCATGAAACTAGATATATGATGATTACACACGATGATGATATTATGAATATAAATTTTTTGGCAAATCAAATAAATATTCTAGAAAATGATAATTCAATTGGTGTTTTAGCTTCAAGTATCAATCTTATTGATAAAGATGGAAATGAATTAAATAGAATTAGGCCTAGAATATTTAAAAACAAGATTTGGAAAAAAACAGAGTTTATAAAAGAATACTTTTTTAGAGGAGATATAATTCCTTGTCCGACTTGTATTTTCAGATCAGATATTATAAAAACAAACAATCTTAAATATAATTTTAAGGTTGGGCCAGCAGTTGATTTATACCTCTTATTTCAGATTAATTTTCTTGACACTAAAATTTTTTTAACAAAGACTCCTTTATATAAATATAGGATTCATGAAAATCAAGATAGTGAACAAAACAGATTGAATTTAGAGATTTCGCTTAGGCCATATCTGATAAAGTTATTAAAAGAAAAAAAGAATGAAAAGATACTTAAACACTATAAAAAATCTTCAGCTGCAATAATTTTTCATATTATTTTAAACCAATTATTAATAAATAAGATTTCTTTTAGAGATTTCAAAAAACTATTAAATGAAAATTCGTTCACTTCAGATTTATCAATAAATAAGTATACAGTCTTATGGGTATTAATATCACTATTTAGATCTACTAGAGACTTAATTCTAAAAAAAAATGAATAAAATAAAAAAAATAAGCTTTGTTGTTGACAAACCTTATTACAATAATAAAATTTTTGACTCGGAATATCTTGGTTCTGACTTTTTTGAATTAGTTAAAAAAAGATTTAATAAAAAAGGTATTGAAATCACATCTAATGATATTGTTCCTCCCAGTGAAGGTGATATTATTTTATATAATGACTACAGAAAAAAATACAAATACAAAAATAAACTACATGTTTTAATTGCTTTGGAGAGCATAGCTGTAAAACCTGATAATTTTAATTTAAAAAAAATAGGAAAATTTGATTTGGTATTTACTTGGAATAGCGAAATTGTAGATAACATCAAAATATTTAATTTAAATTATTCATATGATTTATCTTATTCTAAATTCTTAAACTTCAATCAAAAGAATAAATTCATTTGTAATATATCTGCAAATAAATTTTCTAATCATCCAAGTGAGCTTTATTCTGAAAGAATTAAAGCAATAGAGTTTTTTGAAGGAGATAAAGGGTTTTTTGATTTATATGGTTTTAATTGGAATGAGTCTTTCAAATTCCCCGATATTTATAACTTTTTCAAACTATTAAATAATTATAAAATTTTGAGAGGTCTTGGAAAAATTTTAATTACAATACTAAAAACTTTATCTCTTCAAAGATTAATTTTTAAAGAGTATAGATGCTATAAAGGTATTATAGAGGATAAATATTCAGTATTAAAAAAGTATAAGTTTAGTATTTGTTATGAGAATGTAACAAAAATTGAGGGTTATATAACAGAGAAAATCTTTGATTGTTTTAAGACAGGAACAGTCCCTATATATCTGGGTGCAAATAATATTAAAGATTATATCCCAGAGTCAACATTTATTGACAAAAGAAATTTTTCAACTTACAAAGAATTATATAACTACTTAATATCGATAGATGAAGAAAGCTATAGTGAATATCAAGAAAATATATCAAATTACTTAAAGTCAAGTAGAGCTAGAGTATTTGATTCTGATTATAATGCAAAAATTTTGGTTGATGGAATAATTAAAGAATACAATAATAAATTTTTATAATGAAAAAACTACTTAAAAAAATTTTAAAAATTTTTGGATACAAATTATACAAGATTGATGAGTTAGATCTAATTCAAAAGAATTATAATCATCTAATTTTTGCAGAAATTAGTGATTATTTTAATAATTATAATTATACATTTTTTAAAACAAGTCAATCTCAGATTTGTCAAGATTATTTTGTTGCATCTTACTTTAATTTTAAAAATAATGGAACTTTCATAGAATTTGGTGCTACTGATGGAATTAAAGACAGCAACACGTATTCATTAGAAAAAAAATTAAACTGGACAGGCGTATTGGTTGAGCCTATAAAGTCTTTTTATTCAAAACTCAATGAGAATAGAGATGTAAAATGTTTAAATAATGTTGTCTATACGAGTAGTGGAGATAAAATATCTTTCATAGAAGCTAAAACTAAGGAACTATCAACTATTAAGGGGTTTGAAAATTCAGATGATCATAATAGAGATATAAATAATTCATCAACTTATGATATAGAGACAATTTCTTTAAAAGATATTATGGATAATCAGTTACAGATGAAAGAAATAGACTATTTGTCTATTGACACAGAGGGCAGTGAATATGAAATTTTAAAAACTATAGATTTTAATATTTATAAATTTAAAGTAATAACAGTTGAACATAATTATACTAAAAATAGGCGTAAGATATATGAGCTTCTAACTAAGAATAGATATAAAAGAGTTTTAACTAATATTTCAAGATGGGATGATTTCTACATATTAGAAGTATAACTATGAATTTTTTTAAAATTGAAATAAATAGAGATTTAATTGGGCTTGCAATAGGGAATGTCTTAAGGTTTTTATTGCTTATTATATACACAAGACTTCAAACCTTTTTTTTAAGCTATGAAGAGCTGTCAAAGTTTTATCTTGTATTTTCTCTTTATACTTTTTTTAGCTTTTCTATAATTGGACCAATTGGGGTTTATGTTTTAAGAAAAATAATAGAATGGCATAGATCTAATCAGATTGTAAGTGGATTAAGATCAATATATATAAAACTAATAATTCCAATTGCATTACTTGCATTAGTTGTGATATCTATGTCTGGCTTTTTTTTAGACTATGACGTAAACTTTATTTCTGTAAGCATAATTATCTTTTTAATCATTTTAACAAAAACTGCGAATGAGTTAATATACCCCTTTTTTAACTTGATAGATAAAAATTTCATATATCTGGTTTTAATTATTTTATTTCATATACTTAATCCTCTTTTTTCATATTTGGCAATTAAAAATTTTTCACCCACATTTGACTACTGGTTGGCAGGCCTTATACTTTCAAATTTAATTGTCGCTATAATTGGCTGGAGAATACTAAATAAAACATCTAAAGATCAAAAGGCAATTAAAATCGATTTTGATACATTAAAAACATTTTCATTTTATATTGTGCTAACTAATATTTTAGGATGGACATTAACTGATGGTTTTAGGTTTTTAGCAGAATCAAAAATTGGATTAACTTCAGTTGGTATATTAATATTGGGTTTAATGGGAGCCTCTCAGATTTTTGCGAATGTTGAAAATTTTTTAAATCAACTTCTATCACCTAAATATCTTCAAAATATATCTAATGCTACATTTAAGAATAGATCAAATGCATTTAATAATCTTTTAACTGTTTCTATTCCGATCTATGTGGCAGTTGCACTAGCAATGTCTCATTCAGCAGAGATAATTTTAAATATAATAATTGATGAATCAAAAATTAATAATGTTTTAATTAATGTTTTTCTTATTGGAATTTGGATTGAGCTTCTTAAATCAATACTAAATATCTTAAAGAATATCACCACGTCTGAATATAAAACTCATGCTATGATTTTTCCATATTTATTTGGAGCTGCTTTCTTGATGCTAACTATATATTTTGATTTTTTCTCAGATATTAGTTCTATAGCATATCTAATATTGATCTCTTACGGAATTGTTATTTTGACTTGTATAATTTCTCTAAATAGGATAATTAAAATTAAATTAAATATATTTTTTATTTTAAAAAGAATACTTTTAATTTTTAGTGTTTCTTTAATACCAATTTTAGCCCCATCCAATTTATCTATTATTCTTATAATGCCTGGATATGCATATATTGTTTATGATATGATTAATCATTATTTAAAATTGAAATGAAATGAATATTTTAGTTGATGCAATTTATAGTCATAATTCGGGGGGTAAAGAAGTTTTACGATTACTTCTAGAAAAATTAAACACAACTAATATTACCTACCTATTAGATTCCAGATTAGATATTAATTCGATTAGTCCAATAAAAGGAAACTTTATTACTTTAAAAGCTTCTGAAAAAAATCGATTAAAATATTATAAACAGAAGCATAAAAAATTTAATAAAATAATCTGTCTTTCTAATGTTCCTCCTCCTATAAAGGTAGACTCAAAGGTTTTAATTTATTTTCACAATAGATTATTAATAGATCAAAGAAAATCTGGACTTTCTCTTAAAGCTAAGTTGTTGAATTATCTTAAAAAACACTATATTTTTTATTTAAACAAAAAAAATTATGAATGGGTAGTTCAAACCAATCTAATGAAACTATCTCTTTCAAATAAAATAGATAACCGGGTACACATATATCCAATTTTTGATGACTCAGAGGACTCACGAATAAATAAAACACAAAACTCTGAATATCTATATGTAGGATCTTATGCTAAACATAAAAACTTAAAGCGATTGCTAAGCTCATTTTATTTATTAGCAAAAAGCCAAAACAATCAACTCACATTACACCTAACTGTAGATAAAGAATACAATAATGAGCTTAATAAGCTAATTCAATTTCACGAAAACTTGAAAGTGATAAATCATGGCAATATTTCCAAAACTGAATTAAAAAAACTTTACAAAAGATCTTATTACTTTGTTTACCCATCCTTAGTTGAAAGTTTTGGTCTTCCACTTTTAGAAGCAGAGTCATATGGGTGTTTACTTATTTGTGCTGATCTAAAATATGTACATGAGATTGTCAAGCCTTCTATAGTCTTTAACCCTTATTCTGTAATTAGTATTAAGAATGCTCTGCAAGAGGCTTTAAGTAAAAAATCTTTACAAGCAAGCAGTTCAAGGGTTAATAATAAAATTGATAACTTTATAGAATATATAAATGATGATGTTTAAAAATAAAATTCTATTAATAACTGGTGGTACTGGTTCATTTGGAAATGCAGTTCTAGCTAAATTTATTCATACTGATATTAAAGAGATAAGAATTTTTTCTCGTGATGAGAAGAAACAGCATGATATGAGAGTGAAATACAAAAACAAGAAGATTAAGTTTTTCATCGGGGACGTTAGGGATTCCAAATCAATTGTCTCAGCCATAAAAGGGGTTGATTATATTTTTCATGCCGCAGCATTAAAGCAAGTACCTTCTTGTGAATTTCATCCAATCCAGGCAGTAAAAACTAATATTCTGGGCACAGAAAATGTTCTTGATCTAGCAATATCTTATGGTGTCAAAAAAGTCATATGTCTAAGTACAGATAAAGCTGTATATCCAATTAATGCTATGGGTGTGTCAAAGGCAATGATGGAAAAAGTTTTTGTAGCAAAGTCAAGATTATCAAATGATACAATCATTCTGGGCACAAGATATGGAAACGTGATGGCATCTAGAGGTTCAGTGATTCCGTTATTTTATGATCAGATTATGTCTAGTAAACCTATTACAATTACAGAACCATCAATGACAAGGTTTTTAATGACATTAGACAACGCAGTAGACTTAGTTATGTATGCCTTTAAAAATGGTAGGCCAGGAGATATTTTTGTTCAAAAGTCCCCTTCAACAACAATTATTGAATTGGCAGAAACAATGAAAAAGATATATAAATCTAAATCAAAAATTAAAAATATTGGTATAAGACACTCTGAAAAATTGCATGAAACACTCTTGTCAAAAGAAGAAAAATTAATTGCCGAAGATTTGAAAGAATATTATAGAATCCCTGCAGATAACAGAGATTTAAATTATGACAAATACTTTTTTGATGGAATGAAAAATAATTTAAAAACAGAAGAGTACAGTTCTTACAATACTGAAAGAATTTCAAATAAAGAGCTTATAAATTTACTTAGCTCAATAGGGTATAAATAGTATGAAGGTTTTAATCCTTGGCGCTGATGGAATGATTGGGCATAAAATATACCAGTCTTTAAGCAATAATGGTTTAGATTTGATTGTGAGCTCCAGGAAGGAGAAAGATAATTTAAATATTGATTTTACTGATAGCAGCCTTTTTGTCTTTGATATTTTTAAAGATAATATTGAAGTTTTTCTAAAATTTTACAAGCCAGACTTTATAATTAACTGTATAGGTATAACAACAAGGAGGTTTGGAAACATTGATATTGATAAAATTCACTATTGTAATTCAAATCTTCCACACGCTCTGTCTAAATGGGTAGAGAAAAACAATTCAAAGCTAATACATTTTAGTACAGATTGTGTATTCAGTGGGACAAATGGTAATTACGAAGAGGAAAGTTTAACTGACGCAACTGATGTTTATGGAGCATCTAAAGCAGAGGGAGAAGTACTAAACTCTGACAATACTTTAACGATTAGAACATCAATGATTGGGCGTGAAGTTTATAACCATACTGAATTGCTTGAATGGGTATTATCAAGAAATAACAAGGAGATTAATGGTTATGTAAAGGCAATTTATAGTGGTGTTACAACATGTTGGATGGGAGAGGTTATAACTAAAATTATAAAAGAAAATATTCATCTTTCAGGACTTTATAATATTTCCTCTTCACCAATTTCAAAATATGACTTGATAACTATGATATGTAATATCTTTAATTTAAATATTAAAATAAATCAAAATCATGATTTCTCATCAAATAAATCATTAATTTCAACAAAGTTTTTTGAAAGAACACAGATTGATAAACCTAATTGGGAAACAATGCTGATCAATCTTAAAAAAGATAGTCAAATCAATAATCATCTTTATAAAAGCTATTAGAATGAAAACAAAAGTAATGACAATTGTAGGTACTCGACCTGAAATCATAAAGTTGAGTAGAATCATTAAAGTTCTTGATGAAAATCTTGAAAATGTACTAGTCCACACAGGTCAAAATTATGACTATGAACTAAATGAAATCTTTTTTGAAGATTTATCAATTAGAAAGCCAGATTATTTTCTTGATTCAGTTGGAGAAACAACCGCTGAAACTATTGGAAATATAATTTCAAAATCAGACACAATAATTCAAAAGGAAAATCCAGATGCTGTTTTACTTTATGGGGATACTAATTCATGTCTCTCCGTTATATCTGCTAAAAGAAGAAAAGTTCCTATTTTTCATATTGAGGCTGGAAATAGATGCTTTGATCAAAGAGTGCCTGAGGAAATTAACCGAAAGATTGTAGATCATCTGAGTGATATTAACATGCCTCTAACAGAACAAGCTAGAGACTATCTTATTCAAGAAGGAATTCCTGCTGACAGAATTATTAAGATTGGCTCATGTATGAAGGAAGTTCTAGAGTTTCATTCTAAAGAGATTAAAGAAAGTAAAATACTAAAAACGTTAAATGTTGAAACAGATAATTATTTTGTAGTTTCTGCTCATAGAGAAGAAAATGTTGATGATAAAGATTCACTAAATAAGTTATTAGATTCTTTGAATTTTATCTGTGATAAATATAAATTACCAATAATTGTATCCACTCACCCAAGAACTAAGGATAGACTAGAGAATTTAAATACTAATATAAAGCTTAATAAGCTTATTAAATTCATTAAACCTCTGGGTATTTTTGATTATATATGTCTGCAGAAAAACTCTAAATGTGTTATTTCTGATAGTGGAACAATAACTGAAGAATCTTCAATACTTAATTTTCCAGCCATTATGATTAGAAATGCTCACGAAAGACCAGAGGGGATGGATCAAGGAGTACTTATTATGTCTGGCTTAAGCAAACAAAGAGTATTTGAAGCAATTAAAGCTTCATTAAACACTAAAAAAATTAGTCAACCAGTAGTTAAAGATTATAATGAATCAAATGTTTCATCTAAAGTCTTAAAAATAATATTAAGTTATATTGAATTTATCAATAGAGAAGTTTGGAAAAAATAATTTAATAATGGATAATATAGAATTACAAAAATCTCTACGAAAAAAAATATTAAAAATTTGCCATAAAGTAAAGTCAGGTCATATTGCATGCTCACTTTCATGCATAGACATAATTATTGCTGTTATGATTATATTTAAAAAAGACAATGAGGACTTTATACTCTCTAAAGGTCATGCAGCGTCTGCTTTATATGTAGCATTAAATCACATTGGTGTAATTGATGATCAACTCCTTGAAACATTTTACAAGAATGGAACAAAACTATCTGCTCATCCATCTCCAAACTCTTTTAAAGAAATTCCTTTTGCAACTGGATCATTGGGTCATGGATTCCCTCTAGCTGCAGGAATTGCTCTTTCAAATAAACTAAATAATAATAATTTAAAAACATATGTCCTTCTTTCGGATGGTGAGACAAATGAAGGAACTACATGGGAATCAGCACACTTCTCTGTAATAAAAGAATTATCAAATCTCATTGTAATAATTGATGATAATAAACTTCAAGGTTTTGGTAAAACCTCTGAAGTACTGGGAGAGACTAGTCGTCTATCAAAATTTAAAGATATTGGTTTTGAAACATATGAATGTGACGGACATAAAATTGATGATATTCTAATAATTTTAAATAAAATTGATGAATCATCAACACTAAAACCAAAACTTATTCTAGCTAAAACCATAAAAGGTAAAGGTGTTTCTTTTATGGAAAATATGCTAGAATGGCATTATCTTCCAATTGATGATAAACTTTTGTCTAGATCCTTGAGTGATGTTGAAAATTATACTTTTTAACTAACATGAATGGAGCTGAAAAAATAAAACAACTAAAAGGACCAATCTTTATTTTTGGAGCAGGAGGCTTTATTGGCTCAAATTTATTATATAAAATTTCTTCTCAAAGAGATGATGTATATGGCATAATACGAAACAAAACCAATTCTTGGAGGTTAAATGCCTTGAATATTAATCGTGAAAAAATACTTATTGCAGATGTTTTAAGTAAAGAGGAACTCAAGTTAATCTTTGATAGATATTCACCAAAAACAATATTTAACTTATCTGCATATGGTTCTTCTAGTTATCAAAGAGACTATAATTTAATTTATAATGTAAATCTAATTGGGACTGCAAATATAATGGATACCTCTAATAAAGAAAGTATTTTTATAAATGCTGGTTCTAGCTCTGAATATGGATATAATTCATCTAATTCAAGTGAAAGCAATCAACTGCAGCCAAATAGTCATTATTCAGTTTCTAAGATTGCATCATCTTACTTGACATCATTTTATGCTAAAATGCATAATAGGCTTGCACTAAACTTAAGATTATTTTCTATATATGGTCAATTTGAGGATGCAAATAGATTGATCCCAAAATTAATTGAAAAAGCGAGAAGCAATAAACTTCCAAAATTAGTTTCAAAAAATATTTCTAGAGATTTTGTTTTTATTGATGATTGTATTGATGCGTTTATACAATCAGCACATTCACTATCAAAAAACACAAAAATCTCCGGAAACTCATATAATATATGCTCTGGAAAAATGTCTACTATTGAAGAATTGGTAAATGAAGCAACCAATTTATTCAATATTTCAGAAAAACCAAATTGGGGTTCAATGAAAAACAGGTCGTGGGATCAAGATAGTTGGTATGGGGATCCTACAAATACATCAAATGATTTGGGGTGGACTTCAAAAACTTCAATAAAGGAAGGGCTTAAAAAATGTTATGAATGGCAAGAACAAATACCATATACAGATCTAATACTTTCTTCTGCAGAAGAAACAAAAAAACTTACTGCTGTAGTCGCCTGTTATAAAGATGAAGAAGCTATTCCTATTATGTATGATAGACTTAAGAATGTTTTTAAAAAAATAAAAACGGACTATGAGATAATACTTGTAAATGATTGCTCTCCTGATAATTCTGAAAATATTATAAAGGAAATTTGTAAAAATGACTCAAGGGTTATTGGAATAAGTCATTCTAGAAATTTTGGTTCTCAAGCAGCATTTATGTCTGGTATGGAGTTGTCAACAGGAGATGGAGTTGTTCTTTTAGATGGAGATTTACAAGACCCTCCAGAACTAATTGAAAAATTTTATAAAAAGTGGAAAGAGGGATATGAAGTTGTATATGGAGTTAGAGTTAAAAGAGAAATGAGCTTCCACTTTAATTTCATTTATAAATTATTTTATATTATTTTTCAAAAGCTTTCATATATAAACATACCAAAAAATGCAGGAGATTTCTCTCTTATAGATAGAGTTGTAGTTAATAAGTTAATAGAATTTCCAGAGACAGAACAATTTCTAAGAGGCTTAAGAGCTTGGGTTGGATTTAATCAAATAGGAGTAGATTATATTAGGCCAAAAAGAATGTTTGGTAGTACTACAAATAATTTATTTAAAAATATATGGTGGGCTAGAAAAGCAATTTTCTCATTTAGTTTTCAGCCCCTAAGCTTCATGTCTTATTTAGGAATTTTATTCACATTTATTGCATTTATTGGAGTAATAGTTCAATTAGTGTTGAGATTTGTTTTAGCTGATATCCCATCAGGATTTACTACTGTTATTATCTTAGTTCTATTTTTTGGAGGAATTAATTTATTAGCAATTTCATTTATTGGTGAATATGTTAGCAAAATTTTTGAAGAAACAAAAAAGAGACCAAAATTCATCAGAAAAAAAATAATTATTGGCTCTCAAGAGTATAAAACTAAATCAGATATTGAGGATTTAAATAAAGTTAAAGCAAAAAATATTTTAATTAAAAATTAATGGCTTCAATTAAGGATCATAACGGTTACAATCAAGGTTTTAAAAGAACTAAAACTTTTAGGGTAAGAATTGAAAGAAGAGCAAAAATGATGATAACCCAGATGAGTAATATATCCGACAAATCCAATATCTTAGAAATTGGTTGTGGAACAGGCGAAATATCTAATTTTATTGCAAGTGAGACTGTCGCTAATGTTACAGGAATTGATATTTGCGAGCCTTTTATTCAAATTGCAAATAAGGATTTTAAGGCATTTAATCTAAAATATGAAGTTAGAGACTTCTTAAAATATGATTTTGATTCATCTGAAAAGTATGATTATATTATAGGTAACGGAATACTCCATCATCTATATCATAATTTAGACGATTCATTAAAGGTTATGAGTAATATGCTTAAACAAGATGGTAAAATTATATTTATGGAACCTAATATATATAATCCATACTGTTTCTTAATATTCAAATTTTTTAGAAGCTGGGCAAATCTAGATCCAGATGAAATGGCATTTTCTAAAAGCTATATTAAAAAAATTCTAAAGCGTACAAATTATTCAAATGTTAAAGTCTTGTATAAAGATTTTTTACTCCCCAATACACCTACTCCTATCATTAATATAGTTGTCTACTTAAGTGATATTTTTGAACAAATTTTTCCAATAAAATTAATTACACAATCAATTTTTATTACAGCCTCCAAAAATAAATGAGAAAAGAATTTAGCAATACAATAGAGGAACTAGCAATCAAGGATAATAAAATCATATTTATTACTGGAGATTTAGGGTATAACGCATTCGAAAACTTACAGACAAAACTAGGAGATAGATTTATTAATTCTGGCGTTGCAGAGCAGAGCATGATTGGGATAGCAGCAGGACTTGCAAAAAAGGGATACAAAGTATTCTGTTATAGTATTGCGCCTTTTATAGTATATCGATGTCTAGAACAAACAAGAAATGATGTCTGTTTTCACAATCTCCCAGTTTTTTTAGTAGGAAATGGAGGCGGATATGGATATGGAATAATGGGTAGCTCTCATCATGCTATTTCTGATTTAGCCTCAATATCAAGTTTGCCTAATATTACTTCATGGATTCCTGATGCTGCAAATAATGTTGAATTTAGTATTAAATCTATTCTAAGTAATTTAAGTCCTGCATATCTTAGACTAGGTAGAGCTTCATATAACTTTGATCACGATTATTATGATGACTCTTTTAATATTTACAAAAATAATTCTTCTAAATTTACTATAATAGCTCTAGGCTCATTAGTAGAAAAGGTTTTGGACGTTTTTAATAATGATAAAGTTTTAGAAGACATCAATGTATTAAGCTGTATAAAACTTCCATTACAATTAAGTGATCAATCACTTATTATATTAAAAGAAACAGAACACCTTCTTATTATTGAAGATCATGTTGATAATGGAGGAATCTCTCAACAAATCTCTTATTTCCTACATACTAGTAATTTAACAATTAAAAATTTTGTCAGTCTAACTGCAAAAGGTTATCCAAGTGACTTATATGGAGATCAAGAATTTCATCATAAAGATTCAGGAATTGATGAATCAAGTATCAAAAATGCAATTTTAAAACTTTTAAAATATTCTTTTTGAAAATTCTAGTCATAACACAATACTTTTATCCTGAAAATTTTAGAATCAATGACCTCTGTAATAGTTTAAAAGAAAAAGGGAATGAAGTAACTGTTTTAACAGGAAAACCAAATTATCCAAAAGGAGAATACTTTGAAGGATATAGTTGGAAATCTAAATCTTATGAAATAATTAACGGGATAGAAGTATTTAGATCAAATCTAATCTTAAGAAAACTAGGAAAGCCCAAAAATCTAATTATTAACTATTTCTCTTTTGTATATTTTGGTATTTTTAAAATATTCAGTATAAAAAAAAGATTTGATAAAATTTTAATTTACGCACCTTCACCTATAACTGTTGGTATAATTGGAGCTTTTGCAAGATATTATTTTAAATCTAAAACTTATCTATGGGTTCATGACCTTTGGCCAGAATCGGTTAAAGTCGCAGGAAATCTAAACAATAAATTTCTTCTAAAACTAATTAATTATATGACAATGCTGATCTATAGATATAATGATGTAATACTTGTTCAGTCACCATTATTCAAAGATTATATAATTAAGCAAGGGGTTAAAAATGAAAAAATAAAATTTTATCCATATTATGCGGAAGATTTTTATAAGCCTCTGGACTTAAAAGAAGAAAATATTTACCCCGAGGGTATTAACATAGTTTTTGCTGGTAATATAGGTGTTGCTCAAAGTTTTGATACTATTGTGAATGCAGCGCTTGAATTGAAAAGAAAAAAAATGAGATTAAACTTTATAATTTATGGTGAAGGTAGAGACAAAAATAGAGTTCAAAATTTGATTAAAGAAAAAAATATTGAATCTTATTTCTATTTCAAAGGATCATATCCACCAGAAAAGATGTCAAGATTTTTTTACCATGCTGATGCATTATTAGTGTCGCTAAAAAAAAGTGAGATATTTTACAGAACAATTCCTGGCAAACTTCAGTCTTACCTTGCTTGCTCTAAACCTATTATTGGATCAATTGATGGAATTGCATCAAATATTATAAATGAATCAAATTCTGGATTTTGTTCACCCGCAGAAGATTATAAAGAGTTGAGTAATATCATTATTAAGTTTCTTAATTTAACAGAAGACAAGAAGCAAAAACTTGGAAAAAATGCATTAAATTACTATAATGAACATTTTAAAAAAGAAAAGCTTCTAAAGGAATTAGAGAATATTTTTAAAACAAATTAAAGCAAATGAAAGGAATTATATTAGCAGGAGGAGCAGGTACAAGACTTCATCCTTGCACAATATCTGTATCAAAACAATTACTACCCGTTTATGATAAACCAATGATTTACTATCCTTTGAGTGTGCTTATGCTTGCAGGAATTAAAAATATTCTAATTATTACTACACCTCATGATCATCAATCTTATAAAAAATTACTAGGTAATGGCAATAAACTTGGCCTTGATCTTGAATATATGATTCAAGAAAAACCCAATGGCTTAGCAGATGCATTTATAATTGGCGAAAAATTTATTGCAGCTGACGATGTATGTCTAATTTTAGGTGATAATATAATTTATGGGGATGGACTTACTGATATGTTAGCTAAATCCATAAAGGAGGTAGAAGAAAATAAAAATGCTATTACATTTGGATACTATGTAAATGATCCTTCTTCATATGGTATATTTGAATTTGATAGTAATGGAGTAGTCAATAATATTGAAGAAAAACCAAAAATTCCAAAAAGCAACTTTGCTGTTATAGGTTTATATTTTTATCCTAATGACGTAGTGAAGATTTCAAAAACAGTTAAACCAAGTGAGAGAGGAGAACTTGAAATTACCTCAATAAATCAAAGCTATCTAGAAAACAAGCAACTAAAGGCAAATATTCTTGGAAGAGGTTTTACGTGGATGGATACTGGTACTCATGATTATCTAATAGAGGCTTCACAATTTATAATGGCAATTGAAAAAAGAACTGGATTAAAAGTAGGATGTATTGAAGAAATAGCATTAATGAAAAAATTTATATCAAAACAAGAACTTGCAGAAATTCATTCTCAAATGATAAAAAACTCTTATTCAGACTATATTTACGACTTAATCAATTAGTATGAAAAACATCCTTATTACAGGTGGATCCGGATTTATTGGATCTCATCTTGTTAAATTTTTTGTTAATAAATACAGCCAATATAAAATTACAAATATTGATAGTTTAACATATGCAAGTAATCATAGCTATCTAGATTCTATCAATAAGAAAGATAATTACACTTTTTATAATCTCGATATTCGAGACTATAATAAACTTGAAAGATTAATTAAAAATGAAAATTATGATTCAATAATTCATTTAGCTGCTGAGTCTCATGTTGATAACTCAATTTTAAACCCTACACTTTTTGCAGAAACTAACATTTTGGGGACAATTAATCTTCTCAATGCCGTAAATAAACAATGGACTTCTAAAGATGGGAAAAGATTCTATCATATATCAACTGATGAAGTATATGGCGCCTTGGGAAGTAAAGGTTCTTTTAAAGAAACAACCTCTTATGATCCAAGATCTCCTTACTCTGCTTCTAAAGCATCTTCTGACCATTTTGTGCGTTCTTATTTTCACACATATGGATTACCTATATTAATCTCTAACTGTTCTAATAATTTTGGTCCAAATCAAAATAATGAAAAGCTAGTACCGGTGGTAATCAATTCAATAATAAATAACCAAAAAATTCCAATTTATGGAGATGGTTTAAACGTTAGAGATTGGTTATATGTTTACGATCATATTGAGGCAATTGATACAATATTTCACAAAGGGACTGTGGGAGAATCATATAATATTGGAGGAGGTAATGAGCTTAGTAATATATCATTAATAAAGAAAATTATCAAAGCTTCAGCACCATTGATTAATAAAAGCGAATCTTCATTAGAAAAATTAATGGAATTTGTTCCAGACAGAAAAGGACATGATTTTAGATATTCCATCGACTATTCAAAAGTTTCAAAAAATCTTAATTGGTATCCGCAGTATAAGTTTGATATTGCTTTAGAGGCTACAATTAAATGGTACATAAATAAAAAATGAAAAAAGCTTTAGTAACAGGGGGTGCTGGATTTATTGGGACTAACCTGATTAAAAAACTTATTGAAAATGGTGTCGAAGTAGTTTCAATTGATAATTATACAACTGGAAATAGACTAAATGAATTTGAGGGAGTTAAATACCTAAATTTAGATATAGAAGAAATTGATAAGATTAAAGAAACTGGATTTGAAATATGTTTTCATCTTGCGGCACAATCTAGAGTTCAACCTTCATTTGAAAACCCCATAGAGTCTCATAGGGTAAATGTTTCTGGTACTATAAGGGTTATGGAGTGGGCTAAAAAACACAAAATAAAAGTTATATATGCTGGATCATCTTCAAAACACCACGATCCATCTGACTCCCCTTATGCAATGACAAAATACCTAGGGGAAGAAATTTGTAAACTTTACAAAAAATCTTTTAATGTTAAAGTCCAAATTGCAAGATTTTACAATGTATATGGACCTTACGAACACCTTGATGAAAAATTTGGAAATGTTTTAGGAATATGGCAAGTTAAAGCTTCGAAGAATATGCCTTTACCTATAGTTGGTAATGGTAAACAAAAAAGAGACTTTACACATGTTCATGATATAATAGATGGCATTTTAAAAATATCTAAGACAAGAATTAATCATGATGATGCGTGGGAAATTGGAACAGGGGTTAATTACAGTATAAATAATCTTTTTCTTATGTTTAAAGAAAAATTTAAAGTGGATTCTATATATGTTCCGGATCAACCTGGCAATTACAGGGAAACTATTAGGATTAATGATGATCTAATCAATTTACTTGGTTGGAAACCAAAGGATAGATTAAAAAAATATATTGAGGAATTAAAAATAAACAAATGAAAAATATTTTAATTACTGGAGGCGCTGGCTTTATATCACATCATCTCATCTATTATCTTTTAAAAAACACTAATTGTAATTTAGTTTCATTAGACAGGTTAGACTACAGTGGAAATTTAAATAGACTTGAGCATATTTTGTCAGGTTTATCTAAACAAGAAAAATCAAGAGTAAAAGTTGTATTTCATGATCTAAAGGCTGATATAAACCCATGGCTACAAAAAGAAATTGGAGATATTGATACAATTTTACATTTAGCTGCGGGTTCTCATGTAGATAGGAGTATCGATTATCCAATGGAATTTGTTTTAGATAATGTTGTTGGGACAGCAAATATTTTAGAATATGCTAGATTTTTGAATGGTAAAAAGAAATTGGAAAGGTTTATTTATTTTAGCACAGATGAGGTTTTTGGACCTGCTCCTATTGGAATTGATTATAAAGAAAATGATAGATATAACTCAACCAATCCATATAGTGCAACAAAAGCTGGAGGTGAAGAATTGGCAGTTGCATATGAGAATACATATGGACTGCCTATCTATATTACGCATACTATGAATGTCTTTGGTGAAAGACAACATCCAGAAAAGTTTATTCCAATGTGTATAAAGAAAATTAGAGATGGAGAAACAATTACTATTCACTCTGATAAAACAAAAACCATTCCAGGAACTCGACATTATATTCATGCTGAAGATGTAGCTGAAGCTATATATTTTTTACTAACACAAAAAATTGAAATTGAAAATGATTTTGGAGGCGCAAAATGTCCAAAGTTTAACATAGTAGGATCTGAAGAAATAAATAATCTAGAGCTTGCACAATTAATTGCAGATTCTCAAGGAAAGGAATTAAAGTATAAAATGGTAGACTTCCATTCCTCAAGGCCAGGACATGATCTTCGATATTCTCTTTCTGGCGAAAAAATGAAAAAATTAGGCTGGACTCCATCTATTAAATTATCGCATAGGATTAAACAAGTTGTAGAATGGTCATTAAAGAATGAAAACTGGATCGAACTATAAAGCCTAATAAATATTGTATATTTTAATAATTAGTTTAATTTTGCAATTCAAAAATTAATAATGTACGCAGTAGTTGAAATACAAGGCAGTCAGTTTAAGGTTGAAAAAGACCAAAAACT